>OGPR01000003.1_pt1 | contig 268919 bp, 240 predicted proteins | sample 1552981 | NCBI WGS metagenome assembly OGPR01 (sample SAMEA2580260, study PRJEB22360) | human gut metagenome | biome: human gut; feature: human-associated habitat; material: faeces | place: Denmark | collected 2008/2010 | reverse complement strand
AATATGAAGTTTGTAATTTGCCAATCTAATAGACTTTGGTCTATACAGATAAAGGCAAGCCACAAAATGACAGAGCAACATTCCAAGCCCAGCAATAACATTATCGCTTTAGGATACATTGCATAAAGTTTATAGACCTTGTAGATTATGGTTACATCTATAATAATAAGTAAACCTAAAAAACAATACTCCATAATGCCATATATCTCGAACAGACGACTAAAACCTAAGCCACCATAAAATAATGTTATGGCTATCAGTAAAGCACTGAAAGCAGTCAATGATACTATGGATTGGACAGTTTTATTCATCGTTCTATTGTTAGTAATGGTTCAGCAGGAAGCAGCTTGCCGTTATCCTGCTTCGTTATCAACCTATTCTATATTCACCATTTATCTGCAATTTCAAATTCGCCGATTGTTTGGGTACAAATGTCAATGTACGGAATAGTCTTAACTATCTTGATGTTTTCAATGTCTTCACTTCCTCCCAAAGCCAATAGTAGAGAATATCCGAAACACTCATCATAATCTGGAGTTCCGAGTTTTTCTTGTATTACAGGATAATTTTCTAAATCAAACCAGCCTTTCAAGAAACTTTCATTTACCATTACCTTATTAAAAATCGCACGAAGATTGGCAGGAAGTATTAAATATGTTCCGTATCTGACATTCAGATAAACGACGTAATTATTCAGTCTCGGATTCTTTACATAGGCAAAGAGATCGCCGAAAGCCGTACACATGAATGGTAGAAATGATTGGTCATCCTCCTTTTCAAAACAGGAGTTTATCACATCCTGATAATCGGACGGATTGATGAGCTTAAACAGCCCATTACAATAACTTCCCAGCCCGACCTCCTGCCATAAAGTATTCAGTTCGGGATAAGACAAATCAGCATATTTAGCAATAAAAGTATCATCTACTGCTTGCCTCTTACTATTGAGGCTTTTTTCTAAAAATTCTTCGTACATATTTCTACGTTTTATGGTTGATAATGGTTAGAAAGGAGCATCGTCAGATGCTATCTTTCGTTGTTAGATATTTATTATCTTTTCCTACTTGAGCATATGGAACAAAAATTGCCTTTATGATTCGATTATTACAGTTAAATGGAACATAAGTCACCTTACTGTCAATACTTAACGTATCGCTTGGATACTTCAAACAAGAATGTTCATTTTGTAGCAAAACTTCCATTTTTGAAAAGTCCACAGAACTATATATCGGATAGAAACCGGAAAAACAAGTAGGCGTTATATAAGCAATTTGACTTTCATAATCAAAAAACAAGAAACGATTTCCGTCTGCTACATTATCGTACACAGCAAAGCTATCAAACTTTCTTACACCCTTGATTGTATAGCTTTGTATAAAGTCAATACTACTATCATCTACCGCCTTCAACTCAAAAACAACATTCTTTTTACCTTGCTGATTAAAACATAGTTTATATAGAATTTCAGATTCTGTTTTTTCCGTTTCTGTATAAAGGGAATCTTGTTCAGCCAAAGAATGATATTTTGCTGAATCTTGTTCCACACAGTCATTTTTCGCTATGGCATAGATAAGAGGAAAAAGAAATAAGCAATATAATATAAATATTCTCATGTCTGTTATATCTAATGGCTGGACAAGAAGCTGCGTTTAGCAGCTAACTTGGCATATTACTACCTATTTATGGAAACTCTACAGATATATAACCTTTCTAATAGAATTCAACTTCAGAATAACGAAATGGAGCGACAATAATATGAGTAACGATATAACTGTTTTCATACGCCCTATCATTAACCGCTTTCCAGTACACAGGATTATTAAAGCATAATTCCTATTCTTCCCATTCCATCTCCAGTTTTCCATTGATGTCATAGCGTTTCCATCGTCCGGTGCGATGACCATTGCGATATGTACCTATTTCCCTTACTTTATCGTTCTTTACATATCGTGACTCAAAAAGACCAGTCTGTCGACCATTGACGTATGTACTTACTTCCCAATAATCGAAACGGTTATCGCGTACCAATGATTTTGCTTTACCGTTAAGACGTCCGAACTGGTAGGTTGCCTCATAAATAAGTTCTCCAGTTTCAGGGTCGTATTCTCTATAAAATCCGTCATAACGGTTATTCTTTTTGTGAAATTCCTTTACCCGTGAGCCGGTCGCTCTGTCGAAACGAACCTGAAGCCCTTCTTCGTTTCCGTTATTGTAAGTCGTTATGTGAAGCGTATCTCCACTTTCTGCAATCTGTATCCAGGTACCATCCTTTTGACCATTATTGTAATGGCCGATAGTACGAGGCTGACCGAACAAGTAAAGTTGCTCAAAGTCACCATCAAGCAGTCCTTGTTCATTGTAATAGGATGTTTCTTTCAGTTCGAATGTACCCTTTATGTATGAATATTGTTTGCCAATCTGTTTCCCATTCTTATAGTTATGTTCCCTTCGCAGGGTACCGTCAAATTCATAATACAAATCCTTCCCATCCTGTTTCCCTTCTTTGTAGAAACGCTCCATTTCCAGCTTTCCGTTTGTATAGAATGTACGATGTGCCCCATCAAGTTTTCCGTCCTTGTAGGATTTTTCTTCTGTCACTCTGCCTTCATCATCAAACTTCTTGAAGATTCCATTCTTCCATCCCTCTCTGTATGAGCCTTTGGCTTTCAGCTTATTGTACACATATTCCTCATAATCACCATTGTAGAGACCATCTTTGAACCCGGCAAGAATGTAAGCAGAATGATAACCGTCAATGATACGATGTTCGCCATTAAGAGGTTTATTGCCAGATATATCTCTATGAAGAATACGCCCGTCTCCCAAATTGATTACAGTGACACAATCTATAAAATATTCTTTCTGTGCATTTAGTGATGATACACACAACATGGTTGCCAGAAACAGCAGAAAAAAGTGTATTCGCCTCATATCATTTGTTTTTAAAGTTGGTTCTATTATATCCTTAAACTCTTTAATATCATTCACCGCTTTCATCTGAAACAGGTGTACCATCCTTGTTCAACCACACCTGTACATATCCTTCAGCCGGATCTTTCAGCTTGTACTCTAAGAAAATGGAATAGTCAAGCCCTAAGACAACGGTTTCAAGCGTTCCTTCCTGATTTTCTGTAGTACGATGTGCAGCCCAGCGTCCGTCATCCAGTGCATCTTTCACCATAACCAGCCAGTCGGCCTGTAATTTGGAAAGCCCCGCCTCGTTCATCTTGAACACTACTTCTACCTTGCCATGCTGCGTCTGATAGTTGAAGCGGCAATAGGGTGAATTCTTCACATAATCAGTAACCAGTCCGGGGGTAAATATCCGATGGAAACGAGCAAGACCTTCCGGATTGACTGTCAGACAGGAAATAGCACATCTCTTATCGTCAGCCTCTTCATCCAACCCGTTAAGCAAGTCGCGGTCCGCATCCGGATCTATCCAGTGGAACTCCATCTGTTCAAGTGAGGCTCCCAGCTCTATCTCCCGGCCCAATGTCAGGAACTCATAATCGCCCGGTTCAAGTGAAAGCCCCTGCTTTACGGCTTCCAGCGCGCCTTTCTTATCGCCGAAATAATAACGGAGTTTTCCTACCTGAAGCCATATCCAAGGATAATCGGGCTCTTCCTTTGCTCCTTGCTCAGCATATTTCAGGGCCTCTTCCAACCGACTGCAATACATCAGCGCACAAGAGTAACGATAATACCATGTGGCACATCCTTTAGCATTCTTTTCCGAATCAGGCATCCACTGCATGGCACGGTAATAATATTCATAAGAGGTCAGATTGATACAGCTATACGAATACCACAAGGCTATCTGGAGGTCAGCCCGGGCCTGTTCTTCTGTAAAACGGCCTTCCTTGACACCTTTCCTTACAAAATCTACAATGTAGCTGAGCATTTTTCCGAAATAACTGGTGGCCCCTTCATGAAAAGCTTCCAGCGTACGAAGGTCTTCTGCAGAGAGCAGGGAACCTGTGTCCGGATGTATGCCCTGTTGAGGAGCTTCTTCTTCAACTGTACGTTCCCATATTCTTGCCGTACTTACATCACGGCGGAAAGAATGAAAGTATGTCCACGGCAGATTGGTGTGTGAAAAGACATCGGCAGCAACCTCTAACAGTTTACCCAAATCCCAAGCCATAAAATCCAGGTATCCGCAAAACAGTCCCGTAGCTCCCCCCAGAAAAGCTACCACGTCATCGCCAGCCTGCTTCCGGATTTTCTCCTGTAAATCATCCCTGAGTTGCTGCATTTGTTTCGTACGTTCCTCTCCCTCTACAGCTTCAATTGCCGGATAAATAAAGAATCCAGCCACAATGCCATCCTGATGAAGCTCATCCATAGCATCCGGTTCCGCACTTAAATAGCCGTTGATGAGTGCAGGTACACAAGCAACTCCTGTAAAGACATCCAGACGCCAGTCGGCATTTTTGTCTTCTTCCGGGCTCAAGTTATAGTTAATACGATTGTGAATCAAGAATTCTTCTGCATTTTTGTAATCAGACAGATTCATTGCCTTCAATGCGTCAGAAAGTACGGACAGCCTGGTGCTGATTCCCTTTTTAGGTGTAGCTGTCAATTCGAAACTGCGAATCAGAGACAGGTAAGCAATTTCACCCAGCTCGTGCGACATCAGATTAGCCATCATCCACCAAGCCTTGTTTTCGTTTTCTTTCAGCAGAGGAAGCAGTTTCTCACAATAAAGAGTAAGCACCACCTGCTTGCCTTTTATCTGTTCTATCCACACATCCACATCTTTTCCTTTTACTTCATATTCATCTATACGGATTGTGGAATGAGGATTTTTCTGACGGCCTACTATAATATCCCAATTCTTACGTATGGATACCGGAGCATGTTGTTGGAAATAAACCAGTGGAAACAGCTTCATCCGTTCTCCTTCAGGACTCAGCACCAGTTCATATCGGTCTTTTTGACAACCAAGTTCGAATGCCGTGTCACTCAGGGCGATGGAAAGGACACGTTCACAACGGCTAATCAGTTCTTTGCTACGCTCATGGCGTATATCTTCGCGCATAATCTTGCGCAGCCTTGCTTCTTCCCGTTCAAAAGCGGCCCATGCCTTTTCTGTACGTTCACGAAAGGTCTTGTTAAACCGTGGTAACGACAATTCTCTACGGCATGCTTCTATCATCTGCTGGGTATCCTCATCACCAGGACGTGCATCCAGGGCCTGCCGGAAATAGTGGAGCGCTCTTCCCTCTTGCTCTAGATAATAATAAGCATAGGCTATGCGGAAATTCCAACAATGGTCCCCCTTGAAATAGTTTTCATGGGGTTTCAGTAAGGCAAGAGATTTTTGAAAAAGGTGCCTGTCGGTAGGTTCGGCCAAATTGTTATAAGCACGTGCCAGTTCACTATCCAATTCCGGAGTGCGCTGGTCAGCCGGAATAGCTTCAATGGCATCTATTATTTTTTGAAACTCGTCTTGTTCATTCCACTGTTGGCATTGTTCTATAAGATTCATAAGTTTTGGTTTTCTGTGTTTTACATTTATTTTCATTCATCAGGATTCAAGGAAGTTCGTCAGGGGCAAAAAACACCTTTACGTTTGTGTGAAAACGCTTTGACGTTTTACCTGAAACGTACTTGCGTTTTACTTGAAACGCAAAGGCGTTTGACAGCAAATGCACTTGCGTTTTTTTCACTTCATTTGCATGGAGTGAACACAGACCAGGGCACAGCCTCCATAGTCCCCATATCAAGTAAACCGACTTCAAGTAATTCTTTCCTACCTGTTTCCTCCTTATTTTGTCTGTACCCTGAGTTTTCTGTCCTAAATTCTGTTACACAAAATTTATTTTGCACACACACCAACCATTCATTTGCTCAAAAATACCACAAATTGATTACCATACCTCATTTCTCCACTTAATATGTCTTAAAAAAGCGACCACACGGTCACAATTTAAGTTTTTTATACTTTTCAGCCTACAAATAAAGTTCCCAAGTATATTTTCTTATTAATTACATAGATTTTCACAATAATTAAAAATATATTAAAACTTACAGAAGAAGTTGTTTTTATCAATTCATATACCTAATTTAGCTCCGCACGAATTAAAACAACCTTTCATACCATTAAATATCCGCTTCCATTTTGTTAAGTCTGGATCCTTCTGTAAAGCACACACCGAAAAGCCAGCATTTGATTTGAAACAAGAATTACTACACTAAAAAATTCAATTATGGCAATCGGATTTAAACCTAAAGCAGAAATGACGCTCAGCTTTCCCGGCTGTAGCCCAAGCGAAACCCTGCTGGTTGCGGCTGAAGCAGCCAGACAGTTAGGCTGGCGAGCGGGAGGCATGACACGCACAGAAGCTGTATTCTATACTCCCATGAGCATGAGATCGTGGGAGGAAAAAGTAACACTTCGCGAAATAAACGGACAGATTGTGGCCACCAGTGCCTGTTCTACCATACAGATAATAGACTGGGGGAAGAACAAATCCAATCTTAAAAAGCTTTTCAAAACCATGCAGCGCTTACACGACAGCCACTGCATTACAAATGACAAGGAGAACGTGCATCCCTACCTTGCCTATACCAGTGAGCAAAAAGAGGCGGTACAAGCACACATCCGCAAATATTTCGGCAGCATCAGCGCTATTCTGCGAAGCGAAGAGACAAACTCTCCGGTAGAAATACTTCTCGTAGCTCCAACCAACCGATATGATTATTACACGCTGGTCACCTGTGGAGCGGGTGCCAGTTCCATGCAAATGCCACAAAAGGATCTCCCTTCCCGATGCGAGTTCTGCATCAGCCTTGCGCCGGAATGGAACCCCGAAAGCAATGAACCGGAAGACAGATGGCCCGTGGAGTGGCTGTTCCGGTGTGCTGAACTTACCCGGCAGAAAGACATCTGGCTGGCATGCGGACATACGGTATCCGACGGCAGCCCATTGCATGAAAACACAGCCATGGAGTCCCTCTTGCTCCTTTCCCCTGAAGAACGGGATGAACAGGCCGGAGAATGTACATTGCCCGATGGTGAGAAAGTAGCGTTCTACGAACTGTATCCCTTATATAAAGAAGAAACCGAATTCAAGCAGGCTAACGGACTGGCGAATCTATTTAACAAACTAAAAGACTGTTCACACATTGCCCGCACTGACCGTAGAAACACCTGTGAAGGTTACAGCGCGTTTCATTCCGCAGAAAACGACGGAGTCATATTAGATGATAGCAACAGAATGACATTCCGTTCCATACTGACCCCACGAAAAGATAATATGGCCACCCCTATTTTGGTATACATCAACGTAGCCATCTTCCTGCTGATGGTGCTCTGCGGAGTAAATTATCTATTCCCCACAGGTATTTCCATCCTTAAATGGGGAGCCGACTTCGGTCCGCTTACCCTCTCCGGCGAATGGTGGCGCACGTTTACCTGCAACTTTATCCACATCGGGGTCATTCATCTCCTGATGAACATGTATGCCCTACTTTATATCGGTGCCTATCTGGAACAGCTTGTGGGTACCGACCGGCTGAGTGTAGCATACGTACTCACCGGACTCTGTTCTGCATCTGCCAGTCTGATGATACACCCTGACAGTATCAGTGCAGGGGCTTCTGGAGCAATCTTCGGATTATACGGCATCTTCCTTTCCTACCTTCTGTTCCATCGCATAGAACGTCACCAACGGCGGTCGTTACTGTACAGCATCGGACTCTTCGTTGTATATAATCTGCTCATAGGAGCCCGAACGGAGGGAATTGACAATGCAGCCCATGTAGGCGGACTGGTAAGCGGGCTGCTGCTGGGAGCAGGCTACGTGCAGGCCGACCGCATGCAAACAGACAGCCGGGCCATTTCCCGCATCGCCGAAGGAGTACTTCTGGTACTCTTCATACTGGCATTTACCGAACAGACACGTCTTGCTCCATCAGAATACGAGGAGATACAGGCAGCATGGAAAAGCGGAGAACTGGAAAAATATGCCACTGAAGAAACAGATGGAGAAGAAACTGCCAACTCTGACACTCCCATCTTGTCTCCTCCCACCACGACCGACCCTGACAAATGGGAAACTTATACTGTCGACCAGCTTGGATTCAGCTGTTCCTATCCGGCACACTGGATGACACAAAAATCAAACGAACAATGCATTCTCTATTTGCTGGATGAACAAAACAGCATAGCAATCAATCACAACAAGTTTGATACTGAAGAGGAACTGGACGAGATGCACCGCACCATCCTGCATTCCATGCAAGGAGAACCAGTTGAGAAAATAAACGTCCAGGGAAAGGAGTTCGAAAAAATATCTGTTCCCATGGACTATCCGGTAGCTGGAGGAGGCTCCATCCATGTGCAGCAGACCCTGGTATTCCGCCTGGACCGTGAAACACTCGAAGGCTATCTGATTATCTGCTTAACCACAGACGACAGCCATGAGGCTGAAGCCCAGAAGCTGATAGAATCCGTACAATTGAAATCCTGACAGAAATACTCACCTTAAAAACACATATCTTATGAAAAATCAAAATGACATGATAAAGGAAGTGCAGGCACTTCTGGAAAAAGGACAAATAGAAGAAGCTATCCAACTGATGGAATCTGTTCCCGAAGCAGAACGAGGTTATGAACTCACCGGTCTTCTGGCACGTGAATACGCAAACTATGGTCACAGCATAAACCATGGAGAATCTTATCTGCTCAAGTCACTGGATTTGTTAGAATCGACCAGAAAGGAAGGCCAGAACGACCCGAACTGGCATTGTAGAATGGGATACGCGCTGATGCACCTGGAACGTGAAAAAGAAGCTATACCCTATTTCGACGCCGTCATGCAAATGATAGATGACGACCCCGAAACTCAGGAATTCTGGAGCGATGTGAAAGAAGCACTGGAAGAATGCCGGCGTGTGACCGACTTCCTCACCTCTCCCTCCGAACAGCCTTTATCCTATTACGAAGAAAAATCATACATGCTCGCCATTCCCTGGAGCGACCAGGAAGACACACTTTTCGACCGCGAAGAAAAGATCAGACGCATCAGGCGGATGGAGGGAGTAGAAATATTGTCCGTGGCTTCCGAGAATGACGGTGAACAGCCTTTCATTACCATCAGTTATCATGGAGAGACTTATACTGTCGATCTCTCTCCTTATCCCGCTTACGACAGTTACAAATCGATACAGCGTAGACACATATTTTCTGACGAAGAAAATGAAGAACTGGCAAAAGCTGAATTCGGCCTGATGGTTATCATGCCTTTCGGAAAAGACCATAAGTCATCCTTCCACTTCCAGCTCAAACTCATTGATGCCCTGATGCCGGAGCCGGTGGCCATCATCGATGAAAGTGCCGAACAGATTTTTTCCGGACAATGGGCCCACCTGGCTGCTGTTTCAAATACTCCTCCCAGCCCGCAGTACATCTATCAGATACATGCCGTAACGGATGAAAAGGACGAAGTCTGGCTTCACACACACGGACTGGCCCGATGTGGCTTACCGGAAATAGAAATTCTGGATGCAGGAAAGAAAAACCTGAACGAAATTGGAGAAGTGATGAACACCATGGCTTGCAGCCTGCTTGACAACGAAGAAATTCCGGAAGCAGGAGAACCGGTATTGCTGGCACGATTTGCTGACAACTCACCATTAGTGGGCACACTGATACCATGGCCTGAAGCACTGTACCGATACCCTCAGGAGGTAAACGGAGGACTCCTGCAACGTAAATATGGACACAACACCCGCTCCTGCATGCTTTTTGCCTACCCAAGCGAAGAAGCCATGAATCAGCATCAATATGTGCCTATTACCGACCTTGCGGACAAAATGGACGATAACCTGCTGTGCATGATTACCAATGCCGAAACACGGCGTATGAAAGACATGGCTCTTGAGCGCCTTGACTATATGAGAAGAGCTTGTGCATCCGACCCGGAATCGGCTATCGTCAAACTGGGGCTGACGGTCGATCCGGAATTCACAGACCCCGATGAAAAGGAACAGAAAGAACACATCTGGTTCCGCATGAAAGGTTTCATCGGTCCCGACACATTCCGGGCAGAAGCACTGAACGAACCTTACTATATCAGCTCTTTGCATTGTGGTGACGTAAATGTGTATCACGTCTCTGAAATCACCGACTGGCGTATCCTGACGGCAGACGGACAAATTTCTCCGGATGACATTTACCTGCTTAACTACACCGTTTCCGATTCCAAAAGCTGACATTACACCAATGTGCTTGCAGTCTTCCGCCTATTTTTAGTAACTTTGCAAAAGTTACTAAAACCCACTCACTCATGAGAATTCTGCTCGCCATCGATTCATTCAAAGGCTGTCTTTCTTCAGCAGAAGTAGAGGCAGCCTTTTCTCACGCCCTGACCGCCCGCGGAGCAAAAGTCCGTTCCCTCCCTATGTCCGACGGAGGGGAAGGGATGCTTCCGGCCTTTATCACCGCCCTCCACGGGCAACTTCTCCAAGTGGAAGTACACGACCCGCTGATGCGCCCCGTCACCGCTTGCTACGGCATTGCTCCCGATGGAACCGCCGTCATTGAAACTGCGCAAGCCTGCGGGCTGACGTACTTGTCTGCCGAAGAACGCAATCCGTTAGTGGCCACCACCTACGGTGTAGGCGAACTCGTGGCACACGCCATACGGCACGGATGCCGGCGCTTCCTTATCGGACTAGGCGGAAGCGGTACGAGCGATACCGGAAAAGGCATGCTTCAGGGCCTGACCGACTCTCTGGCTCCCGGCTGCACGATAGAAAACGTGTTAAACGGTCCCCTGTCCGACTGCCACTTCATACTGGCCAGCGATGTACGCAATCCGCTCTACGGACCCGAAGGAGCCGCCCAAGTTTTCGCCCCACAGAAAGGAGCCACTCCCGCGATGGTGGAAGAACTGGACCGACGCGCCCGTCAGTTTGCCGAAGAATCCGCCCGACGCATGGGCAGAGACGCATCCTTCCAACCCGGTGCCGGAGCTGCCGGCGGACTGGGATACGCCTTCCTGCAATACCTTCAAGCCACTACCCAATCGGGGGCCGACCTCCTGCTCGACCTCTGCAAATTCGACACCCTCCTGACACATACCGACCTCGTCATTACCGGTGAAGGACATGCCGACCGTCAGACACTCATGGGCAAGCTTCCCGAGCGGGTGATGCGGCGGGCACAGACACAGCATGTTCCCGTCTGGCTGGTAGCCGGAAAAGCCAGCGATACCGAATCCCTGGTGAATGCCGGATTCAGTCGGGTGGACAGCCTTACCCCCGACGGTATGCCTCTTACAGAAGCCATCCGTCCGGAAGTCGCCCGGGAGAATATCCGCCAGTGGGTAGAAACCGTATGGAACCAGCTGAAAAAGTAGTATCTTTATTCCGAAATAATCTTATCATAAAAAGAAGGTAATTCTACCATTCAAGAAACTCTTCCATGCTATCAATAATAAAATAGCACATATCATTAGCATTCTGTATGCCTGATTGTTTCACTGGTAGTCCCAATAGTACTACCTCCCATTAAAATTATCTAAATTCATACCTATCTGCTGAAGAAATCTCTTAACATCTATATCAAATTCTTCCTTCAATCTAACCAAATAATCAGCAAGCGCCTCTCCTTCATGCTCATAATAATAGTTCAGCTCACCTAAGCTCTTAAACCACCTCCAGGCTTTGTAGTTAGCACTAGAACAAACAGTATTTTCTGGAAGCATCTTCACTTCACAGTCCGAATTTTGACGAATACCGAACCAGATACCATTCAAATCAAAATAAACAAAAAGATATTTATATATCGGATGCTGAAAACCGCCCTCATGACGTAAAGAAGCATTCTCTACTCCCGGAATACAAGTCTCTATTACCTCTTTACGTCGAGTACCGATCAAGATATCTTCTTCATTCCGATAAGATTTATGATAAAGCCAACAACAAGCCATGTCTCCATTAACCTTTACCAAGAAAGTCTTGTCGCGCGATCTGTCAAAATATTCTTTGCACATATCACCGTTCGCATACAAGAACTTTACCCAATACAACATTTTTTTTCGATCATATGACAATTCATCATATTGTTTCATCCATTCCCTGTCACGATAAATAAGATATTCACCTACATCACATCCTTTTCCGGAAGCCAGCCAATGCAGATAATCCCTAAACATTCTTTTAATAAAAACTGCTGGGAATCCATCTTCCAGCCGGAAATGACTAGGTGCATTGCCCATAAAAACTTTATTAAGCCATTCTCCATCCTCTTCTACATAAAAAGTCAAACACGTCCGGACAAATGAAAAATCTATTATACTTGCATCATACCGACCTGCCACAAGACATTCGAAATGTTTAGCAATTCTGACCATTTCATCCGCTGTAACGGTCTCCTCATCCGGCAACAACATCGAAATCTGTCCTTTAAACCTGATATCTTTTTCGAGATTAGTAAATACGGAAATCAACTCCCGATTCCCTCTTGAAAGACTTATTTTCAGCTTTTCTTCTTTAAACTGGAAAATGTTAAAATACTCTTCCTTTGCCTCCATAAGGTAATCTTCAATACCTTCGGCTGGAACCTCATCAATTTTCTTTATGATATTAAAAATGTTATTGCTGTCTATATTCGTATTAGCAATCAAGTTATGAACCAAACGCCACCATAACCAGAAGTGATCTTTATCCACTAGAGAAAAGTCAGTTTTCTGAGCATATTGGACAATTGCATAATTGAATGCACGCACAGACCATGTGGGAATATTGAAAATAGACAATAACTGATTAGTTTCCCCCTTATACTCTAATGACGCAACCACCGACTCCACACAATCAAAATTGATAGTTATCCAATCAAAGATGCGTTCTACCAGATCCTTATTCTTAACCAGTTCTGAATAGGCCTCAAATGGTATAAATCCCACATCTGTACGATTCCCTTTCAATTTACTATCCTCTATTGCAGACACATAGAAGAAATTATCGTTTGTATTTCTTATTCCCAAAAACAATGCTGTCTCGTTAATGTAATTCTGATAACAAACATCTGTTTCCAGTTTCAGCACAGAAGCCTTATTGTCAAAAAAACAAAGCCATGAATTATCTATTTTCGTTTTAAAAGCTTCTGAGAGCGCCACCTCTGACTGAAACTTCTGCTTGAAAAGTTCATACGTAGTAAGATCTCTTCCTCTGGAATTCATTTTCTGATACAAAAACTCATCCGTATCTTTATCCAGCAACATGTAATCAAAGACCAGTCCGCATTTGTCAGAAACAAGATTATTCGCCATTTTAAGGAGAAAATCCGAACTGACATTCTTCAATTTACCGTGAATAGCATCTAGCATCACCAACATATTATTTACCGTAGGATCTTTCTCCCAAACGGTAAAATAATTTGCCGATTCCCTCAAATATGTGCCAAGACTATCTCCAACTTCACTCCAATTATCAAACGAAAGCAACAACTCCGTAAACTCAGATGCATACATGCGGCCATGCCAGCCAAAATGGCTCAAACATCTGCTCAATTCCTCAGATACATCTCTTCCTAATCTTTTGGCCAAATACAAATGAAACAGATAAGCCGTAGTCAAACGTTGCTGCCCATCCACAGCCACAAATCCTTTCAGAGTGCTATTAGCAGAACCATAAACTAAACCCATATGCGTGATAGATTTTCCACAAGCTGCAGCTATAATATCATCTATAAACTTCAACCGGGTATCTTCTATCTTTTTATCATTTATACGTCCCTGAGCATAGTCTCTCTGATAATCAGGCACGGCAATATTACCCTGTAACAACTGATACAGAGTCTTATTTTTTTCTATATTATTACTCATTTTACAAACCGTTCAATAGTGTATAGCAATTCATTTCTAAAAGCCTCCGTATCCGACTGTTCACCATTCCCATATGGTGTTTTTCTCCAATGATAGAGCTCTGAAGGACATTTCCGGAATGCCTTTGTAAACATTCTTTCGGTTCCTTTTGGAACAAAATATCCTTCTCTCATTCTGTCCATCAATATTGCCGATTTTACGGCAAACGGTGATGCTGCATAAGCCCGATCACGGTTAATGCCTACATTCAAAAGCGCCAAATTTCCTATATTATTCTGTTCCTTATCAAAGGACTCATCCACAACATAGTCTGTACCTGAATTTTTTTCTTCCTCAATACAGGCATTTACTCTATTAAACATCACTTTAAATTCTTCCTTTCCTCCAATCTTATCTGATATAGCACGATTCAATCGTTCACGAAAATCAGACTCATCCTCCTGTTCTTTCCTTTCCATCATTACCGCAGCCACAATTCTCATCAGCTCAACCGTTTCTGGATACTGCTGCTTCAGTTTATTCATCTGCTCCTCTGGCGTATACTTCAAAATATTACAAATCCATTGCTGCCACTCAATGCCCGATCTCAACGACTCACTATTAGTGGCATGCACATGTTCTTTATCATACCTGTCGGCCGCATACAGTTGAAATGGAAACTTCGAATTAAATCCATACCTATCCATCAGTTTGTCACTTTTAGGTTCTCGTTTCTGATACATATCGCACAAAATATTATAAAGCAACAACATGGAATGCATCTTATTATCCTTGTACACCATATTGGGTATCTGCAACAAATCACCCACCCAGTTCTTAATACGACCATGCAACAAACTATCAAAATTGTCACTAGCTGCATCCGCTATAATATCAGAGATAGGAACATTGGCTCCATGTACCAAGAAACCAATCAGATTATAATACAAAGGCTGTTCATACCATTGTTCCAACACATGAAATATATGAATCAACCTACTCCAAACATTCTTCTGCTGCTTAACAAGACGCTTCAGTCCCAAATAGACAGGATATTCAATGTATTCTTTAGAGTTGTCTGAAGCTCCGCCCGCTTCCTTAACGACAAGAGACAACAAGATTTCCATCCGACTTTTATCATGCGCATTGTTCACTTCAGAACAGATAAAAGCATAAAATCGATTATCCTGAAGCACATATTCCATGTGTTGCCAAGCCATTGCCCTTTCTGATCTCAATGTAGAAGGTGTAACATCTGGCGACAATAACAGCACCTTGCAAAGTTCCACATCAGTTAGCGGAATTCTTTTCCCATTCAAACGTTCAAACATTTTCAGTCCCTCAGTTGAATTCTCCAATTTATACCACAAGAATGTAGCTTTCTCAAAGAAATTCTTCTGAAAACTCTCACCCGCTAATATTTCCCTCACCTCTTCAGTCACTCTCTCAGCATCCTTAAAGCGCCGTATATCAGGAGTCACATCTGTATGAGCTACATTTTTTTTCAGATAGTCTGTACTATAATTACGCTGGGAGTATTCAATGGAAAAGACAGGTGGTGTATCATACTTTTTATTAGTAATAATCCCCTGCGTATACATGTATCGCCATATGAGATAAAACGTGGTCAGACGCTGTTGCCCATCGACCAATATATATTTTCCGGTCTCCTCTGCCACCACTATAGGCTGCAAATAATACGGCTTTTCGCAGGCATATTCAGCAAGATCATCAATCAAATATCTGACATCCAGTTTTCTCCACTTGTATCCGCGCTGATATGATGGAACAATAAATGCACAGTCTTTTAAATCAAAGATAGTCTTAGTATCATTCATTTCTCAATAGTATTATACGAATACACAAATATATTCTTTTATTCCCATGTATCCATTATAAAATCAGATTAATCCTCTCACCAAATCCGTATCCACCGTTCAGACGACGTTCCCACACACATACAGACCACAAAATGAATGATCCAAACAGTGGCTAAGATTATCATCAAGATACAAATTAAATTCTTTTTAGTGGTTGATTTCATTGTCTTTCCTCTTTTTCTGCAATTATACATTAAGCCATATTATCTCTTGCATTTGGTGAAAACCCGCAACCTGAACTGGTGCGGCGGAAGCGTCTCATCCGGGTATATCCCCCATTTACCCTCCGCGTCGGGCGGAAGCTGTAAAAAACATTCGTGCACCACGTCCATCGCCTCCGTTGTTTCCTTGTCGTCCGACCAGTCCGCATTCTCTATTGAGAACACAGCCATCGCCACCTCATCTGCAGACGAATACTTCGCCGGCAGTTTCTTCCACCAGTCCTTCACTTCCTTCCTCAGAAAATCCAGATTACCGGCAAGCATAAAAAAGTCGACGTGTTTAGAAGGAGTCGGAAACCGCAGAAAAGTCCTGAAATCATTAAAGTCGAAGGTAATCATGCAACGACGCAGCACCATCCCCAAAAGCGAATCCGTAAACTCGATTATCTTCCGGTCCGCTTCCTGATACACTTCCGTAAGCGTGGCATACCGGGAGTCATCATAATCCACTGTATAAAGAGCGTCTACCATCGGTTCTAACACCTTCAGCAAACCTAAAGCATTCTTCCGCTTTTCCGCTCCCTCCGACGAATGGGGAATCGTTGCCACCAGAATGATTGCCTTGTTTCCCACCTCTCTGGCCTTCTGCAGGAAAGACCTGATGCACCCCTCTCCTGTTCCTCCACCAAGGCATACCACAAACACCGCCACAAGTCTGCCCCTTAATACACTCTCTATTGCTGGGAAAGACTTACTGCATTCATACTCCGCAAGAAAACGCTCCTTACCGCTACCCAGTCCTTCCTGTCCAATCAGGTATTTGCCGCACAAGGACAACTCATCCATTTCCTTCCGATTCATGCCAAACGCATACAGTTGCACATCAGGCAGACAGCATTTCCGCATCTGGTCTACCACACGACCTGCTCCCCCGCCAATGCCCACTATAGATGCAAAACGTCCACTTCCCGGAATCAGCGCTCTGTAATCGAATAGCTTATCTAAATTCTCTTCCATACATTTTTCTTTTAATGATTTTCATAATGTATGGCAAATATACACCTGAAGATATGCCATATAGGGGAATATGAAGAAAAAAATATGGTAAGACGTCAAATTTCAGACAACAAGGCCAGTCCCTTTACCGTCAAAAGATATTTCTGACGAGGATGACGCGGCTTGTCGGGATACAACAAAGTCACAAAGCCATCTTCTACAGAAGGGAAAAGGTAAAGACGAAGAAAATTATCCCTTCCCTTTAACTGTAGTTTTTCCATCATCATTTTTACGGACATCTGCTCCCTCCCAATCACAGCTACCAAACGTTCTATATCAGGGTTATCTGTATGAACCTTGTCCTGAGCTTGTCCTGAGCTTGTCCTGAGCTTGTCCTGAGCTTGTCCTGTTTTCAAGGTTTCTGCCAAGTTAGGTTGGTTCTTCCATTCAGCGGGAGGAGCAATATGAAGATAACGATTGCGCAAGTCCCATTGGTCTCCCAATAACAGATTCCGGAAAAAACGCTCCAAATATATAGGTGCATAATCAATACCTTTCTGTGCATTCTTGTAATTCGCTCTCACCAATGCATTACGGAAATACCAGGAATGATCTGCAAACAGATTGTTACTCACATCAAATCCAATGGAACGTAAATATAAAATCGTAAAAACAGCTGTAGTACGCGTATTCCCTTCTCCAAAAGCATGAATCTGCCACAAGCCCGAAACAAACCGTGCAATATGAGCAACAATCTCATCCGCTGAAAGTCCTGCATAACTGAAGTTTCGCTCCTGTTCCAAATCATAGTCTATGGCTCTCCGTAAATCTTCCCAGTTCAAATAACTGACAGAATCCCCATTCAGCACCCATTCTTTTTTCATGATGTCATATTCCCGTACTTGTCCAGCAAACTTCAAAACTCCCTCAAATATTCTTCGGTGCAGTGAAATATATCCATTTGTACTAAAATCCAATGTGCGTGTAGACAGAATCTTCGTAATATTAGCAGAGACCTTGTCGGCCTCCTGCTTTCCCTCGTCATCCGGCTCACGATTCGTTTTTGACTGATAATAACTCTTTATCTGTTCACGCACTTCATCAATGGTCATTTCACCTTCAATATGCCTGCGTGCCATATCTTTCAGATATTCAGAGGGCTTCAGACCGTCTACAGCCTGAAGTCCAATTGCAGTCCGCCAGGCATACGCACGTTGCTGCCTATCCAACTCACTTTGTCTTATATATTCATCAAAATCGGTCATGATTTTTCGGTCTTAAAATTATCATTATAAATCTTATTTAATTTACAGTCATAGAGATGAATAAATATATCATAAATTAAGCTCTGACCTAAATTTCTCTTTAAAAAGTCTGTAGTCTTTATCGTTAAACTGCTCTTTCATACTTTCCAGAACACGTTTTTCCGTTTCGGGACTCCAATATATTTTCAATCTCTCTTTAGCTCTTGTAATAGCTGTATAGAAAATATTGTGACTTATCATTTCTTCAATTTCATTAGTAATCACGACTTTCACGGAATCATATTCCAACCCCTGAGCCTTATGGATAGAAACAGCATAAGCTATCTGAAACGGAACAATAGAGCCCAAATCATCATCATCTTCATCACCATCATTTTGAAGTTCTACCTTAAAGCAGATAACAGAAGTATTTTCAGCCACAGAATCCAGCAGTACTAAATCTAACCCCAATACATCTAGCTCATTGACAACCATATATATTTCTATCGTAAAATACACACCGTCTTCTTTCTCCTCTATAGCCAAAATCTTTCCTTTCAGATTATTGTAAATCAAAGGAGAAAATCTGTTTGATTCATTAAACAAAACGGGATCCCCTACTTTATAAGTCTGTACTCCGATTCTTACAGAAGGATTGTGATTATTGCTTTGCAGAAACTTATTTATGTTATTAATTCCATACAAACCGTCATAATTCAAGCAAAGTACAATCTCATCCTCCCTACTTTTTGAAAATATGGAATCATCCAAAGCTGATGAAAATCCATGCTTAGTAATAAATTCCAATCTGTCATCCGTAATCCGTCGTACCTTATCCCAAACTTCTTTCAAACCATGATCAGTCGTACGATATGTAGAAGTCAGTTCAACTACAGCACTTTTAGGCATAATAAAATGAGCAATACTAAACCAATTACCAAATAATATGGACTCAATCTGGTATACATCCCCAACCAACAGCAGAAGCTGAAAATTTGATTTCTCTAACACTTTCACCATATCTCTGTTACTAACAGTACTACATTCATCTACACATAAAATATCGCATTCCAGATTAGAACTGCTAGTCGAAAGATATTTTGTAATTGTCATAAAATCTGCATTATCAGCCGTCACTTTACGGCGAAGATTTTCTACCGCAGGATTTGTATTCGCTAAAAAAATTTTATGTTTATCTTTAAAAAATAAAGAAATATAATTTATCATCATGGATTTACCCGTACCAGCCGGACCATAAATAAGAGCAACTTTAGAATCTTTGAACAAAGTCTTTATTGCCTCTTTCTTTTCTTCACTATCTATATTAATCTCCGGAGTTTTCATCCAAGATTCCACTGAATTGACGTAGTTTCTAATCCCACTTTCTGTATGCTTCAACAAATTTGAGATTATATCTCGAACATGGTCTTCATATTCTTTAATATAAAAATATCCTTTATACGACTCAATACGCAAATGCTGATGTTTTCTGTATAACACGTCATTATACCTTTCTGCTAAAATCTCCGGCTCCTCAAAGTGCTGCACTTCACTTGCAGGAGTATACAATGCTCCGTTACGCTCTGTATTGTTTTTTATAAATCGAGCAAACAATTCATGTTTGCGACCGGAGTAGTCTATACAATAGAACAAATCAGAAATTGAAGGATTATGATTTACCAACGAAAAATTAAATGGAATCTTATCAAAAGGAATGCACTGATAGCTTAGATGCAAATTAGAAAGTATAGCACATTGATTTGCAGATAATTGTCGCTTAATTATCTTATTATTCAAATGATAAAGCAAATAACGAAGCACATTTGTTCCTGCCCCTCCATTAGAAATAAAACTCCGGCAAGTCGTTAAAAGACTGGATATAAGATTATTTCTAGTTCCTTTCCGTATATAGGTCATGCAATTTGCATAAAATTTATCTGAAGCATCCATCAAATCAACCAGATTCATTCTGGATCGAGTCAGGAATTCCATTAAATTAGAATATTCTTTAAGGCTCTCATATTCTTGTGAATACCCAAAAATCTTTGCAAAATTTCTAAACTCACAAGCCCTGATAGATACATTCCAATCTACAATAACCACAATCGGCATTCTACGTCCCAATACCTGAATATCAAACTCAGCCAAATGTAGTTCCACCGCATAATACGAAGATATTTCCTGTTTCGTGAAGGCAATTATCCTGTCAAATTTACTAGATTTATCATGTGCTGGAATAAAAGTCACTTCATAAAAAATCACATCATTAACAATTACAGGATGTAATTTTTCAATATAGAATCGCCCATGCTGAATCGTTTTCTGAGCTATAGCGTCTCTATTTTCGAGTACTTTCTCTATAGCTTCATAATATTCGGCAAATGCAGTATCCGTATTCAATGGAAACTTATGAAGATTTTCCAGCAATTCTATTCCATAGTTATCCTTCATAAAAGTCCTTATGCGCAACAGATACTCATAATATTTAAGCATCAACCTCTCTGAACTATCTGGGTCCAATGTATAATGAGAAACGGATATTTGCAATAATTTATGGAATTGATTCAAGAAGCGATACTTTCCTTGAAGAGTATTTATAAACTTAATAGCGTTTTTTATGTTTTGATATTCATTCTCTACCAGCGGGTTGCTTGAAGCCACATAAATTTTTACAAAAATACATTCCAGAAAATTACGCAATTGGGATAAAATGTTCTGAGACAACAAACCCCGTTCATTATCCTGTAATGATTCTATATTTTTACAAATTGCCTCATTGCAAGAATATATTCTTTTATCTATTATGTCCATAGCCATATATTTACGCTGTTTTAAAATACAATAAATTTCGCTTGTTTCATCGGTTTATCTTACTTTGTTTTCCGAGTAATATCCCCACCACATACACCGGCTGAAACTTCGTCCCCGCATTCTTCAACACCCCTTCATTTACCAGTTCCCGAATCACCCGCGTAGACTTCGACGAATTAAACCCAGTGAGCCGTTCAAAATCGCGGCGTTGCAGGAAAGAATGCGTCTTGAAATACTCCGCTAATTTCTGTTTCACCTCTTCCTCATCCAGCTTAGCAGAATGATGTGCCTCGTCCACCTTGCGCTCCAGATACACACTCTGAAAGCGGTCAATCAAATCCTTGTCGGGCGTGAACTTGATGCTTCTCACCTGCACATCGTTATCCTTAATATACTTCGGATTAATATCTGGCGCACATTTCAGGCTCAGACTGAAATAGCCGATTCCTTCCAGATGCACCGCATATCCGTTGCTCAGGTTCTCATAAAGTTCATCGTTCAGGGCCGTGATGACGGCTGCCACATCGGCTGGAGAGACGGTACATTTCCTGCGTATCGCTTCACGGATTTCACGGGTGGTCACCACGTCTTTGGTAATCACTTTTGCATGCAACTTCGGTACGGAAACTCCCTCCTTTACCGGATTCTCAAACAGGTCAAATTTTATAGCCATAATCGTTTTAGTTATATTGTTATTATACTTCTTTCGAAACGCTTATACAAAAATACCTCGACACGTAGCTGTCAAGGTCGCGACACGAACGTGACGAGACATCAGCACGAACGTGTCAAGACCTCGTCACGTACGTGTCGAGGTAAATTTAACTCAATTTTTAAGAAAAAGCAAGAAGATGCCTAACTATATTTAAAAATAAATACATAAGCTTTTGTTTTTAATCCGAACAACATATTGCGACAAATAAATTATCATTACCTTTACAAAAAGATAAGAATCAAACAATCATGGACATCCTCTCCAAAGACCAGCGGCACAAAAACATGGCTGCCATTCATTCGGCTAACACCAAGCCGGAAATGATAGTCAGGAAGTATCTGTTTGCTCACGGATTCAGATACCGCCTGAACCATCCGCGTCTGCCGGGACGTCCAGACATTGTGCTGCGGAAATACCGCACCTGCATCTTTATCAACGGCTGTTTCTGGCATGGTCATGAGGGTTGCAAATATTATGTCATTCCCAAATCGAACACGGAGTTCTGGACACGAAAAATCACACGCAACATCGAGCGTGACAAGCGGGTACAGCAGGAACTGGCACGAATGGGATGGCATTGCATGACGATATGGGAATGTGAACTGAAACCCAAGCAACGGGAACAGACGCTCTTGGCACTGGAATATACGCTCAACCATATTTACCTGAAAGACCACACCGTGAGTTATTCCTTTGACGAAGAAGAGAAACCACTTATAGCTGCGGAAGAATCAGAAGATACTTATCATACCCCGAACAATAAATAAACCTCACAATATGAACTCCTTCATCCCCATCTTTTCAGCCTTCTTCATCCTGCTCGGACTTCTCGTCTGGAGATTCCCCAAACTCATTGCAGGATACAACACCATGACGCCCGAGCAGCAGAAAAAAGTCGACGTCAAGGGACTCAAAGCCCTCATGTGCCGTGTGTTCTGCGCAATCGGCATACTGGTTTTCGTGAGCTACCTGCCCCTGCGGTTGTTCATGGACGAAGCATCGGCCATCAACATCAGTTCCATAGTAGTGCCCATAATAGGGGTTATCTATCTGCTGGCCGGTGCCCAACGGTACGACCACAACTAACGGGATGCCTGGGCGATAATCTCCTTCACCACCTCCACATCGGCCGGAAGCCACGCCACGCTGTCCAGTTCTTCCAGCCTCAGCCAGGCGGCACTCTCATGCTCTTTCAGCACCAGACTGCCGGAAACGACTGAACAGCGGTAGCAATGCATCGTGAGGTGGAACGACGGATACTCACAGTTTACCGTGGTGAGGAAGGCATCCACCCGAATGTCGGTGTCCAGCTCTTCACGGATTTCACGCACCAGGGCCTCTTCCCTGCTCTCGCCCGGCTCTACCTTTCCACCGGGAAATTCCCAATAGTCCTTGAACTCGCCATAGCCGCGCTGGGTGGCGAAGTACTTTCCGTCGCGCACCATCACCGCTGCCACGACCTCAATGTGCTTCTTTACTTCGCAGCACTCTCCTTCCCGACGAATGCACCAGAACGGGACGGACTTGGCATCAGTAAACTCTTTCATCCGCCAGGCTGATTCGAAACCGCTGGCCACGAAATGCATGGGTACAAACAAATCGATACGGAACACATCGAGAAACTGACGGGCCCCGCGGGTGTAGCCGTTGCCGATGCGCCCGTCTACGGGGAACATCACCACGTCGAAACGGTCGGTGAGCTTGCGGATGTCTTTCAACTCGCCCAGGAAACGCTTTTCTTCCTTGGCAGGGTCAATGTCGATGCCGAAGTCGGGGCTGTAGACCAGTCCCCCGTGATAATCATCGGTCAGGAAGCGGGCGTACCAGTTGTTCAGGTCGCCGGCATGGAAGATACGCTCGCCGTCGGTCTCTATCACCCACGACACACCGCTGTCGTTGCTTCCGGCGGCTGTCACGCGGAGGAGTTCGTCTTCCCACGTGGCACCTTTCCCCAGCCAAGCGTCGGCTTCTTCCTTCTGCGCCCGACGGTGTTTCAGGATGTCTTTCGAAAGGATGTAGCGCACGTTCGCTTTACGGGTCCGCCAGGAGAAGATGTGGCGGTTGAAATGGTCTTCATGGAAATGGCTGGAGAAAACGTACAAGGGCTTGGGCGACTGCAACAGGCGGGGCATCACGCCGGCAGGGTCCATCCAGTAGTCAAACACGAGGATGCAGCGGTCGGTCTCGAGGGCAAAGCCGCTGTGGAAGATATAGGTGAGTTGCATAGGCTGCTTGAATAGTTTGTGCAAAGATAGCGTTTTTGCCGGAAAGGAGCAGCCAGCCCCGGGGATTAAGGGGCTGTGCCCTCCACTTTATAGCGGATGGAGCGCTCGCTGCGTTGCAGGCAGTCGGTGAACACGCGCAAATCGTTGGTGTAGTTCATCAGTTCCCACACGAGTTGCATTTCTTCGTCGGTCCAGGCTGCTCTGTGGCGCGGATATTTTTTCCGGATTTCCTGCAAAGGTTCCGGATTGGAATCTTCCGGAAGGTTCAGCCGGCTGGCCCGTTCACGGAGATGTGTCAGCACACTGTTCCAATAGTTGTGATAGAGAGGCTGACAGAAGAAGTCTGCACAGAGAATCTTCTGCTTCGGCGGACAGTAGAAAAGGGCCTCCCTGTCAATGGCTTCCAGCTCTTGCATCAGCTGGTCGATACATGCAGCGGCGGCCGGAGCCTGCACCAGGATGGAGCATTCATGGCGGGCATCGTCCTTGTTCCGTCGGGCTGAAAGCCAGTTGAACGAGCCTTCCACCAGCAGGCGGTCGTCCACCACCAAGGTCTTGTTGTGGATGCCTTTCAACACCCGCAGACTGACGTGGTGTTCTACCAGTGCGCGGCGGGCTTGCAGACTTTCGTCCTTCCACAATCCGTTTTTCTTATCCAGGTAATGGTCGGTATAGACCACCACTTCTACCCCACGTTCCACTGCTTCCTGAATGAGGGGCAGCAAGTGGTCGCTTTCAAGGGCGCGGATGGAGAGGAAGGGCGACACTATCACCACTTTCCGGTGGGCGGTCTGGAGAGCCTGACGCAAGATGTTTGTATGAGCCTCAAGAGTGGACAAACGGCAGACTGCGGCCGACTGACGGGGCACATCGAGCGACTGGCTCAGGAGGGGTTCCTCGTCCTGGTAGAGAAAGTGGGAGGAGATTTCGCTCTGCTGACTGTCGAGCAGCCACTTGGCCAGGTTGCCCGACGGGGTGTCTCGGTCGGGACGGAAGATGTTCATGTGGCCGAACACCAAGAAGTGGTATTGCGCACGCGACACGGCTACATTGAGCATATTGTACTTTCCGCCTGCTTCCATAAAGTAGGAAGTGTCGCCGGGTGAATTGACCGGCGAGAATATCACCAGCGGGTACTGGGCTCCCTGCAACGAATGGACGGTGCCGACGGTCATCGTGGCAAAGTCTGTGCCTCCCGGCAGTTCAGCCAGCAGTCCGCGCAACAGTCGTTCCTGTGCCTTGAACGGGGTAACGATGGCGGCTACCTGAGGAATAGGCTTTCCGTAAGCTTCTTCCAGCTTTCTTTTCTCGCGCGAAAGCCATTTCACGATGGCAGCAGCTTCGGCTTCATTGAACCGGCTTCCGGTCTTTCCTTTCTGACTATATCCGTTCACATGGACGTAGCCTTTGGAGGGAAGATCCGCGTATTTCGGACAGTCGCCTTTCAGGGGAAGCAGTCGCCCGTGGTACACATAATCGTTGCAATAGGCGATGATGGAGTCCAGGCAACGACGGTGTTCGCGCAGAAAGGCCCCGCGTTCGCCGTCCACCTGATAGCTGCCACTCTTGCGGGCCATTTTCATCAGGCTTCCGGAAGAGGACAGAAAACCGTGTTCGGTCAGGAAAGCATACAACGGAGCTTTTGAAGAAGTGACCACCCCGGAGCGGCGGAGGTTGATGAAAGAGTATTGTCCGCTCACAGGCCAGATGGGCTCTATCTGTTCGATGTCGCCCACGAGGATGGCTTGCCGGGCCAGACTGAACGAGGGCACGGCCAACTCAGGCGACACCTGTCCGGACTCGTCGACGATGAGCAGGTCAATAGTATTGTAGAGGGGCACGGAGGGATTGCCCTCGCTGCTGCAGGTCATATAGCGCGGAAGGGAATGAAAGGTGGAGATGAACACCGGCATCACGCAGGCCAGCCGTCTCAGACGCTCGAGGTAGACTGTACGGTCCGAACGGTTCAGGTTTCCGGTGCAACGGCTCAGGCGACGGATGAACTCAGCCTCCCGGTAGTGGATGGCATACCAGAACATCTGGTAACGGTAGCTGATGTCCAGGCGCACGGCCATGTCTTCCATGCAGGGCAGGTTCCTGTACTCCCCTCCTTCTGTCAGCCGGGTATAGCGTACCCTGAAATCGTCGTTCTGCTCCCAGTAGGTAATGACGTCTTCATAGGCAGAAGAAGTCTTGCGGAAATGTTGCATCATCCGGACAAGCAGATTTTTTCCTTCATTTACAGTATCAGATTCCTTCTGTGCAGCAGCCTCCATGCCCGTTTCAATCCGGACCTTCAGCAGGGCCATCTGTTCACGAAGGTAGTACTGACACTCTGTTTCATCCTTGCACGAGGTACGGAAGTAACGGTTGAACAGCTCCAGATAGTATGCACGGTACTCGTCTACCCGCTCTGGATTATCGTACGCTTCTGGAAAGCCCTTTCCACTGTTGTTCAGCATCATGGCATAGCGTTCAGTCAGCTCTTTCTTTCCAGACAGGTACAAGCCTAACGTATCCAGGTCCGGCAACCAGCGTGCCGCCAGGCGTACCTCAGCTGCATCTGTCTCAACGGCTTCCATCTCGAAATCCTTGAGTATGTTGGTAATGGCCTGATTGTTGACCGAACTGGCTACAATAAGCTCAGGTTCTCCATCCGTCAGCACGGAATGCACCAGCCGGTTGGCAATGACCGTCTGCAGGAAAGTGGTCTTTCCCGTTCCCGGAGGACCGTTGACCGCAAAAATCCGGCTGCCACGAGGATGAGTGTACATGGCGAGCGTTTCACGCTGGGAAACGGATAAGGGGAAATCACTGCTCATCTGGGCCAGGTGCCGCTTGTTGGCATAAATCTCCCGACGGGCAGGCAACGGAAGCAACGGTTCGCACCCGCAGCGCGTCAGGCACTCCAACAGCGGGAGGTCTTCCTTGCACTCCAGCAACTTGTCGTACAACCGCAGGATGTTCTGTGCCATCCCCGTGACGGGCGCCTTCGTGATAACCATCTCCGGCTGGTCGGGGTAATTCATTTCGGCAAACGTCATTCCAGTGGCCTTCCGGAAGAGGGCTTCACACGCCTTCCAGTATTCCTCCTCGGTAGCCACATCGGTCTTAAACGCACTCAGCAGGCTATCCACCTCATCGAGGGAAGCAAGAGTACGGTCGTCCTTGGCATTGGGCGAAAGGAACTTGCGGACGAACATCGGCACACGGTCCATCGGATTTTCAGGCAACTGTAAGGAACCGTCGGGTCCTAATATCGCCGTAATGAAGAAAGGATACTCAGGAAACGTCTTACCAATAGATTTGTCATTCTCATATTCGGGAAGCAGCACACAGGGGGCAATGCGCACCTTACACTTCTTCCCGTCCTCCCTTCCGTCGGGGAAAAGCAATTCGATGTCTTCTTCCGGTATCGACTCCGGCATACGGTCTTCAAACGCCAGCGTCACACGCGGCTCTTTATAGAACATGCTGTTACTCCACTCAGCATCCAGCAGGCCGTTTTTCCAGTATTTAAGCAGTTTTTTGTTCATAGGTACACAATAAAGGACAAAAATAGACGCATTCCGCCAAAATCGAAACAATGCGGCGGTAATAAAGCGTAATTTTACCTAAAAACAATTGAAAGAGATGTATCCTTCCTGCTCGTAAACCCGATGATAACGGTGAATCATCTCTACCAACGGAATGAGGCGTACATCCTCCGGCACCAGATGGCTGAAGCGTGCATACTGGCGGTCGTACAGGGTGGCATTTCCATTCTTCAGTTTTATTTCAATATCGTCCGGCACAAAGAAAGAAGCCCGGTTGCCCAGGTATTTATAGAATTCGGTGAGATAGATATGAATGCCGGCCAGGTCGAAATCGCCGAAATGCAGGTAATCATTGGGAACCGAAAGCAGCCAATTGCGCAGGTCATCCGACTGAGGGTAACGTGACACAAGGAGTATTTTCCGGGCCTTGAACAAATGTCGCTGACGGTGAAGCTGACGAAAGTTGTCGCCGTTCTCCGCACCCACTACAAGTACATCGGAGGGTATGCTGAATTTTTCCGGTTCCTGCACAAAAAAAGCCATACCTTCCAGCGGAGAAAGAGTGAAAGATTTCTCTCCCATCGTCACCTCCAATGGTTCGCAACAATTTACCAGAAAGCCGCGGAAGGTCCGCACACGAACAAGCTTGGAGTCGCCGGTTTCATTTACCAGTACACTCCGGTCCAGATCAGGGTTGTGTCCATCGGTCAGCTCTATCCACCGGGACAGTTCGGCCCCACCCGTATACTTGTTCTTCACATAACGGATGCTTGCCTCTACATTCAGCAACCGATAAGAGTTGCGGCTTCCATGAGTAATAACAGAAAGCAACCCTTCTTCTTTCAGTTCATCGGCAAACCAGCGTGGAAAAAGGCTCGAAGGAAGTGTCTCTCCCTGTATAAGACGAAGTACCTTACGGCATATTGACGGGGTAAATTTTTTCTGTTCCATAAACTATTGCTTGCGTGTGAGTAAAGGTACCACCTGCGTAAAACTCTGAGCATCCTTACTCAAAAGATAAGTATAACGATAATCCTCCACATTGTAGGTGGTAGGAGAACTGTTGACCAGTACAATATTCCGGCAGTTAGCAAAAGCCAGAATACCTTTGACATTGTTGGGATGAAGCTTGCCGATTTCGTCCATCATGCAATGAATCCGGAAATCTCCGAACTTGCGCGAAGCTTTCTCTTTGAACACGTTAATCAGCATGATATTGACCATGGCTTTTACCAGAATATCCGTTCCGTCCGACCCTACATTGGCTATCTTTTCGGTCCAACCGGTATCGTTATCATTCTCTTTCACACGGAACTGCAGATTGAACGTGTCAGATAATACCAGGCTTTTGCGAGGCGGATTGTCTCTCAACTGACGGCTGAATGAATAAAGATACTTCACCGCCTTTTCATTCACTTCCATACGCGAGTCCTGTGAGAAGAGGTCAAGAGCTCCCATGTTAAACTGATGTTCTTCATTGAACTGCTTGATTTCTACCAGAAGCTGCATCAGCTTGTCATCGCTGGCCTGAGTCCGCAGTTCGATACCACGGATGACTCCGGCAAAGTTCCGCCTTACAAAGTCCTCGTTTATGGCACGAATGGTTTTCTGTATCTCACTTTCATGCTGGGTCAAATCGCCCGTCTCCTTCGAGATTCGCTGGATAATGTTGGTGTAGCGCTCACTGATACGTGTCTGATATTCCACAATTTTGTTATCTTCCACAAACTCACAAAGATTTGCTGCAAAATCATAGAAATCAGAGTCGCTTACCAAGGTTTCGGGGAAATGGAAAGTGTTCTTGGCCGTAAAATTGCCATGGAATGCATTGACCGCCCGCTTGAACTGGTCCATCTCTCTATGAATGGAAATAATAAGCGACTTCAAATCTCCGATAATGGTTCCACAAGACTTCCGGGTAGGACGCATTTCCGAGGTATACGACTCGGACGGACAGAGGTCTTCGTCTGCACGGAAAGCTTTCAGGCTGGCCAAATCTTTATGAATGTCTGCATGCTCTTTTCTCCTGGATTCCAGTGTCTTATCTGCCTCACTCTGCTGGCTTAGCAGACGCTCCATACGAAGCTTGTACTTATTTTCCAAATCTTCCAGCTGCGCATCGTTTGTTTTTTTCTCATTGCGCAGTTGCGGCTCCCGGTCGAAATACTCGCGTTTGTCTTTCTCAAAATCGGATACCAAAGAACGTTTACGGACAATGTATTCCAGCTCCTGACGGATGTCGGCCATACGTTTCTCGTAACTGATAATGACACACATATCCGCCCCGCTTCCTTCAAGTTCCTTGGCCTGTGAGCGCTGCAGCTCTGCCTTTTTCGTTTCCATTTCAATTCGCTGACGAGTAATCTCTTCATGGATAACGCCAGTTTCCTGCCGAACGACCTCCTCTTCAGCCTTTTCCGTTTTCCGCAGTTCTTCGGCCAATTGCTTCAGGCGTTTCTCCTTTTCCGCCCGTAAACGCTTGTCTTCATCTTCCCAACGCACCTGTTCCTGCGACTTCTGAGCTAACTGCAATTCTACCTGCTCTGTCTGCTCCCGTTTCCATTCGGCCTCTTTCCGCTGCCAAGAGGTAAGTTCAGCCTGCAAGTGTTTCCGTCTGGCAGGAATCTGTTGCAACTGGGCCTCCAAAAGGTGCTGTTTGTCGGCTATCTCCCGAATCTGCCGGTTATATTTCTTCTTTATCTGGCCGAGTGTTTCCTCCCGACGTCCGTTCAACTGAGCCAGCTCGCGGACATACGACTCACGGGCAGCTTCCTTTTCGGCCAGTTCTTCCTTTAAACGGGCTGGCGTACGCAATTCTTTCGCCACTCCCGAAAGTTCAACCCGTACGCCGAACAGCGTATTGTCACTGTCCCCAGCCAATACCGGATGTAAATCCTGGGCATACAGAATCAGCTCTTCATCTACCACTTTCCCAATTGTTTCCTGCCACCCCGGCTTGTGCGCGTCCAGCCATTCACAGAAGGAACCTTTCCAACGGTCAAGAAGGCTGGTAAAGATCTGAATTTCTTCGTCCAATGCCGTACGACGGCGCACCAGTTCCTCAGCTTCTTGCTTGAACTGCCACTCACTCTCTTTCATCTCATCGGTACATTTCTGCCGCAACTGGTCGCACGTGAGTTTCAGGTCGGCTACCTGCCAGCTTGTCTGCCTTTCTTCATCTTTCAATGCATCCAACTGTTCCTGATAGTCCCCGGTTTCTTTCTCAAAATGGCAAGTCAACTGAATGCGAATCTTCTGCTGATGAAGTGCAGAAATTTCTTCGGTGAGCCGTATCCGGTTTTCATTCCACGTTTTTTGTCTCTCCTCATACATATTCCGCACGTGTACCTCTTGTTCCCGATAGCGGGCATATAATTCATTTCTCCAGACGTTCAATTCATTTTCACGGACCAGCACAGCCTTTCGCCGTTCATTCTCAAATGCGGTAAAGGCCGCCTCTACCTTTCCGACCAGCAAGTCGTATTTCTGCAACACATCCCTGTAAGTAGCGGTCAATTCTGCATACGTCTGTTTCAAACTTTCCTGCTCATGCAGCAAGGCTGCTTCACCTGCCACACGCCGCATCACCTCTTCTATGCCTTCTTTCTCATAATACAAGCGCTTTTCGCGGATACGCTTCAAATCGTCGGCTATCGCCCCTTCCCGGCGCACCAGCTTGTCACGTTCGGCAGAATACTTGCCTCTCTCTTCTCCTACAAGTCGCACCAACCGTGCCCTCTTCTCTTCTGCTTCCTGAATCTGTTCCTCGAGCACCGGCAACATGTCATGAGCTGTTTTCTCTGCATAATTCAATTCAGCTCTTCCTTCTTCCAGCTGTTTTTGAGAATAAAGTAAGCTCCGGTAGCGCTGAATGACTTGTTCCGCCTGCTTGCGCACCACAATCTCCCCATTTTTGTTGGGACGCAGCCATCGCATGACATCATCATATTCCTGCTCAAAAGCTTCTATCTGGCTCCGGTAATAAGTCAGGTCGATAGACACATCTTCCTCATTCATGGACTGGATGATGGTATCTTTCACAAAATCGGCATCCAAACGGGAATTCAAGAATACATGCTGGATAGTACGAGGAATGTTCTGATACTTGCTACTTTCTACAATGGCAAACTTACGATAAGACACCATATCGGGCTTGCGGTTGTTTCCAAAGATGATGTCACGAAACATTTCATAGCTCGTAACAAGCGGAGTAATCGTGCAACGGGCATCTGCCTCAAGAATGCGCGTACGCACCTCGCTCCAATCGGCAGATACCTCGTGACAGTCGTTCACAAACCATGCTTTCCGATAAGGAGCATCTATCAGGCGGAAAGCAGCCCGTCCCATAGATTTGGACACCACTACGGAATATGCGCTATTCTCACGTACCACCTCGTACACGATATACGAGTTGGCATAGGGCAAATAAAAAGCGTCGAAATTCTGCTTTTCTTTCGGAATGCCCAGATGCAGTTTGTCGGCATTATAGAAAAACAAGATAGCTCGCAGAAGGGTACTCTTTCCCACTCCCTGCGTACCAATGAAATGCACATTGCCGTCCACCCGGATTTCGGCATAAGGAATATGCGCACTATTCAGGAATATGACTTTATTCAGGTATCTCATCGCTTGTATCCTCCAATATCGTGATGCAGTCCACCATTTCTTCCATATAGTGGAATGCGGTTAGTACTTTATAGGTTTCATCATGCTCGTTTTCCAGTTCAATCATCCCAGCCTTTTCCAGCTCTGCCACCAGCTTCTCCACAACCTCTCCGAATTTCTTCTTGTCGGAAAACAAGCGGGAAGCCTTTTCCTTCAGTTCCATGTTACATCCTATCTGCACCTCAATATCTGCCCGCCGGAACAGGAATCCGGGACCAAAAGCCGAATGATACGTTTTCAGGAAGCTCAGGTAATCAATCCATTTGCCTACAGCTTCCAGCTTTCGTTCCAAATCGACCCGGATTTCTTGACGTGTAAAAAGGTAATATCCGTTGCCCGCTTCCAGATAGAAGCCGATACCTTTATAATAATCGTAATACTCCGTAAAATCTTCTTCAAGCGCATCATAGTACCGCTTGACGGTTGACGAGACACTATTGGCGGAAATAAATCCTCCCCTGCTCAGAATATTGAATATTTCTTCCGTGTATTTCATCGTTTTATCAAGTATGATTAAAGGTTTTGTCGTAAATAAATCAAAGGGTACTCCACCTCAGAGGTTGACTCATAATGGTCGGTAAAATCCAGCTCATCCGCATACTGTGAAGCCAGCTGGCAGAAAAACAGCAGCTTGTCTTCTTCCGCTACCGGCTTGCCATAGGAATAATTCATTACGAACCGGAACAAATGTGTGCCAGAGGCAGCAAAGGCATTGAATACTTCCTGCAAGTTGACCCTGTCCATTACCTCACCTGCCTGTGACAGATAACTTTCCGGAATGGTTCCGGCCACATTCCGCGGACCACGCGCGTCCTTCTTCCGCCGCGACATCACCTTACGAATCAATTCCAATGCCACTTCAGAAGTGTGCAGATTTGACAGAGACAACTTGATGCGATAGTTGGGCTGCGGTTCCATCCACACCGGATTCTTTTCGCCAATGACCCGACGAATATCTGTATTCTCTTCAAGCAGGAACTGATCGCGCAGGTACTTCAATCGCCTTACCTTTTCAAAAATACGATTCTGATAGGCTATCAAGTTCAAGTAATGAATAATCTGTTTTTCTATTTCAATCAGGTTATGATACGAATCGTTCAGCTGAAGCTTTACATCACTCACCACAGCCCGCATCTGTACATCCATAGCCACACGAAAAAAGGTAGGTTGCTGTGAGTCTATCATTTCTTCACTCCGAGTTATAAGCAAAGCTATGTTACGCCGTTTTTCATCCAATTTTTTCAATTTGGCCAGTTTCACCTGATAACTTGGTTCCGTTTTATAAGTTACATCCAAATTACGCTTCAAGTCCATCACGTTACGTACGGTAGTCAGTGCAATGTTTTTCAAACAACGTCTCACCTCTCGCTGGTACGTATACTTCCGCTGTTCGTTGTTCTCCTTCAGAAAATAATCGATGTTGTCATTCAAATGATTCAGATAATCTTGCACGAACGAAACATTGATTTCCTCGTTTATTTGCAGAACCTCTTCGAAAAACTTCAAGTACAAATCTTCCATTTCCAGGAAATCACCGCTTTCTCGCAGCACACCGTATTCAATAAGAAAACGAATACGCTCTTCCTTGTATTCAGTTAATTCAAGGGCATAATCATAACGGAATGAGAGCTGTTTACGTTTGTAAAACATTTCCTTGAGCAACACTTTTTCCCGCTCAAACATTTTCACAAGCTCATCTATAGAACGGAATGTATTCATCGTATCAAATATAATGTCATTTAAGCAAAGGCGTTTTTAGCAAAGATAGGGATTATCCAGATATCTCCACCAAATATCGTTATCTTTTCATAAGACAGGATGCTGTTCGGCATCGTCTTCTCTCAAAAGCAAGCTTCGGGTTTGACACTGCATTCACCTTTTTGTATCTTTGCGTCAAACTAACTGCTACATGGAGAATACGAAACAAGACATAAAACGCATGCAGTGGGAAAACGACCCGCTCTACCGACTGATAAGAACCATCAAGAATGTGATGGACCGATACTACCTCGACCCTCTCATCGGATTGCTTTTCCCGACGGCGGGCGACATTTTCTCTTCGGCCATGACACTGCCCTTTCTCACGGTGTCGCTGTTCAAAATCAAGTCCATTCCCCTCACCCTGGCCATCCTCTACAACATGCTGGTGGACATGATGCTGGGTATCATTCCGCTCTGGATTGGCGACCTGCTGGATATTTTCAGCCGTTCGTACGCGAAAAACTACCGCTTGATTGTGGGGTTCGTGGAAGGTGACAAAGAGGTGATTCAAGAGGTGAACCGCAAAGCCGTGGTGACAGCCGTGGGCATCCTGGTGCTGTGCGTGATTATCTATTGGGTGGCCAAACTGGCTATCTACCTGACCACGACACTTTGGGAATGGATAAGCGGACTGTTTTAAGTATCCCGGAAAATACGTACCTTTACGCCAAAATCATTCATAATGGGAAAGAAAGAATACATGCAGGCCAACAAGGACTGGCTGGCCGAAAAGGCAAAGGAAGAGGGAGTGATGCCGCTCCCGAAGGGTATTTACTACAAGGTGCTGGCATCGGGCCAAAACGACGGCAAGCATCCTACACCGCGGAGTATCGTCACCGCGCACTACACGGGATGGACTATCAACGGCAAGAAGTTTGACAGCAGCCGCAGCGGTGCGCCCGTAGCCTTCCGCCTGAGCGACCTGATTGAGGGATGGATTATCGCCATGCAGCAGATGTGCGTGGGCGACAAATGGGAGGTGTACATCCCGTCGGAAATGGGATACGGCAAGTTCTCGCAGCCCGGCATCCCCGGCGGTTCTACCCTGATCTTTGAGATTGAACTGTTTGGAATAGCCTGAGTGCAGGCTATTCCGGAAACACACTTTTCATATTTCGGACAATTAGACAAATTTTATAACAATCTGAAACATTTATTCAAATTTTATTTCCATTCTTTTAGCATAAATAAATTTATTTGCTATTTTTGTCCTCTATGAGGAAGTTATCTTATACTTTGTTCATTCTGTGGGTATCTTTTGTATGTCCTTCTTGCCATAATCTGGGAAAAACTGACAGTCAAACTTTACCGACAGAACTGTTCTCCGACGGTGACCTTGCTTTTCGTCGTGGAACAGGCTTCATGAGCCGTATTGTAGTAGCTGCCGACAAGAATGGTACATATTCGCATGTGGGAATCTTGAAAAAAATGCAGGGAGAATGGCATGTCATCCATGCAGTTCCGGGGGAACCTGAATTTAAGGGAGACCCTGACCGCGTGAAAATAGAACCTTTAACCCGTTTCTTCTCTCCTGAAAGAGCGGTTTGCGGAGAAATAGTCCGGTGGGGAAAGGACTCATTGGCCGCAGCCCGGGCAGCACAGACAGCCTTGCTCATGGCCCAGCGAGGGATTCTCTTTGACCATGATTACAATCTGTCCGACAGCTCACAAATGTATTGTACGGAACTTATTGAATTTGCATACCGGAAAGAAGGCATCGACCTTTCCGAAGGCAGAATCACCCACATGGACCTTCCCGTAGTACGAGGCACTTACCTGCTGCCCAGTGACCTTTTACTCAACAAACACCTGAAAACGATCTATGATTTTCCTTAAATTAACACACTCTTATTATTAACCTAAAACACTAAAGTTATGATGAAATTAATGATTCGTCTCGGAATGATGGCAATCGCACTGCTTGCCATGGTATCTTGTAGTTCAAGCAGCCCTTCTGGTGCGCTGGAAGATTACATGTCTGCTCTTCAGAACAAAAAATATGAAAAGTTTGTGGATGGTATCAACATCAGTAAAGGAAGTCCTGACGAAATCAAACAGGCTCGTGAAGGATTAGTTTCCATGATGGAAGAAAAAGCAGACAAAACACTGGAGAAAAACGGTGGAATCAAGAGTATTGAAATTATCTCCGAAGAAATCGCTGAAGACGGAAATTCAGCTATAGTAAAATTCAAACAGGTTTACGGGGACGGCACTGAAAAGGAAGACAGCCAGAAAATGGTCAAAGTGGATGGAAAATGGCTGATGGATGTCGGTAAATAAAACTTGAAACACTCGAAACACACAAACAAATAATGGGCTGCCTTTTATTAAAGACAGCCCATATTATTTGTTACAACGCAGCCTTCAGAATAGAAAGGATGTCTTGTTCGTTCAGCGGAGCAAACGTACCCGGTGCGTCCAGTCCCTCATTCACGGCAATGTGGTGTGCCATTTCTTCCAGACGGGAATCATCGATGCCTACCTCACGCAGGGTCATCGGCATGCCCAGACTCTTGAAAAACTGCGCGGTACGTGCAATGGTCTGCTCGGCAATTTCCGACGGAGCCTGATCGGCAGCCAGTCCGAAGACGTTCACACCAAATTTCACGATGCGTTCCTGTGTGCGCTCGTTGAGCACGTGGCGCATCCAGTGCGGAGTAATGATGGCCAAACCTTCTCCATGCGTAATGTCATAATATCCCGACAAGGCATGTTCGATGCCGTGCATGGGCCAGGGAGAACCGCCGGTACCGAGGGCCAGCAGGCCGTTGCAGCCAAAGGTGCAGGCATACATGATTTCGGCACGTGCTTCGTAATCGTCCGGTTTCTCCAGTGCAATCGGAGCATATTTCATCAGAGTCTTTACCAGTGTTTCACAGAAACCGTCGGCCACGGAATTGGAGGCATGAGTGAAATACTGTTCCATCACATGGTTGATGGCATCGGCTACTCCTGCTGCCGTGTGCTTGGCATTGACCGTGAAGGTGTAGGTCGGGTCAAGGAAAGAGCAGGCCGGGAACAGATGTGGGTCGATGTAGGCCACCTTGTCGTTGGTCTCTGTACGGGAGATGACTCCTCCGGCATCGTACTCACTGCCTGTAGCGGCCAGGGTAAGGATGTCCACAATAGGCAGTGCAGCCAACGTAGGAGCCTTACCGATAATCAGGTCCCAGGTCTCGCCATCGTATTTGGCACCTCCGGCAATGGCTTTCGAACAGTCGAGTACCGAACCGCCGCCCACAGAAAGAATCACGTCAATCTGCTGTTCCTTGCAGATACGCACGCCTTCCACTACACTGGTGGAGTATTTCGGGTTTGGTTCGATACCACCCAGTTCAAAAATCTCAAAATCTTTCAACAGTTCTTTCACGCGGTCGTACAAGCCGATACGCTTGATGCTTCCGCCACCGTATGTTAACAGGATGCGACGTCCGAACGGGCGCATCACCTCTGGCAGTCCAGCCACTACATCCCGGCCAAAAATCAGACGGGTCGGGGTTTGATAGTCAAAGTTCTTCATTGTTTGTTCCTTTTTTTGTCGTTTTAATTATGGATGTGACAAAATTACGCAAAAGAAACCATAGACAATGATACAAATTACCGATGTTTCTACCCCAATGCTCGATTTATCTTTTTTTCATAAATCCGCATCATTGTATGTTTACACCAGTCTGGGATGTCGGGCATATTCTCACACTGCCGGCTGCAATTCGCCCGATACGGTCATGCGGTGTAGCTCCTTTCTTCCTTCGGCGGTACAAACGCCCGCCAGATAGGTCAACACGGCATTGCCATACGTAAGGGCACGCTTCGGTTCCTCATAAGGGGCAAAAAGTGCATAAAGCAAGGTGTTTTCAAAAAACATGAAAGCCAGCTCAAAATTACTTTCCGGCTGTATCAGCTTTTTCTGCTGGGCTTCACGGAACAGACTGGCACACTTTTCATGCAGAGGTTCACGGTATTCCCGACTGAAAAGTGCCAGGGCTTCCGGGTATTTCACAATCTCCCGGCAAAAATCGGCCGACAATATTCCCGAAAGGGCATACGTCTGATAGTTCAGATAGACAATGGCCTCCAGACAGTTCAGCGTGCGGCATTTCTCTTCTATCTGCTTTCTGCTTTTTTCTATCTGAAAAGACACACAGGCTTCCAGCAGTTCACTTTTGCTCAAAAACACCTGGTAAAGCGTCCGTTTAGAAATGTGCAGCGCTTCGGATATACTGTTCATGGAAGTGGCCTTTATTCCGTTCTTGTGGAAGCAGCCTGAGGCTGTCCGGATAATCTTTCTTCTCAACACTCGTAGGTCCATAATTTTTTGTTTTCGTTCGGACAAATATCACGGGATTTTGCAGAAACTCGTTTGTTCCATACCGTTTTTCTTTTGTCACCTTCACGGCCCGGACAAGCGTTTAAACTTTTTTTGAATACGCCTTCCGGTTTGTTCACATTCCTTGAATCTGCCACACGGCTGTAGGTATTCCCGAGAATAAATATTACATTTGCCTGAAAATAAAATTGACAGATGATGAAAGAAGAAGTGATAGAACTAGACACAGTGGATAAATACAACAAATTCTTCGGAGTGGAGACGTATCATCCCATGGTTACCGTGGTAGACCTTTCAAAAATTACTCAGCCCGCACAGCCATTCACCATAAATTATGGCATCTATGCCTTGTTTCTGAAAGATACGCTCTGCGGAGACATTACCTACGGCCGACAGCCTTACGACTACCAGGAAGGGACCATTGTCTGTTTTGCACCGGGACAGGTGGCTTCCATCCACGCGCAGGAAGGAACGCGTCCCACTGGATACGGACTGCTCTTTCATCCGGACTTGATTCATGGTACCCAACTGGGACACGACATCCGGAATTATTCTTTCTTCTCTTACGAAGCCCGCGAAGCCTTGCACCTCTCGGAAGAAGAACGGCACACGGTGATAGACTGCCTGCATAAAATCGATACGGAGCTGAGACGTCCTGCCGACAAGCACAGCCGGCGGCTGATTACGGCCAACATCGGACTGCTGCTGGATTACTGCATGCGTTTCTATGAGCGGCAGTTCACTACACGCGAAGCCTCCAACAAGGACATCATCGTACGTTTTGAGCAGCTGCTGGACGAATACTTCGACGGCCAGACACCTCAGGAAGAAGGACTGCCTACGGTGAAATATTTTGCCGAACGGGTATTCCTCTCGCCCAACTATTTCGGCGACATGATCAGTAAGCAGACGGGTAAGACGGCTTCCGAGTACATCCAGTCAAAGGTAGTGGAAAGAGCCAAGGACATGCTGCTTTCTACCACCAAGCCCATGAGTGAGATTGCCTACAGCCTGGGCTTCCAGTATCCGCAGCACATGAGCCGCATGTTCAAGCGGGTGGTAGGTCACAGCCCCAATGAATACAGAACGCTGCAAAGGGGCTGAACCGTCTTTTTACTTGTTCTTCTGATTATCCTCCGCATACTTGGAAGGAGACACGCCGAACATGTCCGTGAAATGCTTGCGGAACGTGGGCAGGTCATTGAAGCCCACGCGCTCGGCTACCTCCGTGACCGGGAGACTGGTTTCCATCAGCAGGAATGCGGCCTGCGTCATACGGATGTGGCGAATCAGTTCCACAGCCGACAGGTCGGTGTGCTGTTTCAGTTTGCGGTAGAGCGTAGCCTGACTCATGTGGAGTTCTCCGGCCAGTACTTTGACATTGAACTCCGGATTGCTGGCATTGCCCTCGATGCACGACAGCACCTGTTGCATAAACTCATTTTCGGTGCCTTCGGGTTTCTCTGCCGATACGGAAGAAGCATGCAGCAGCGTGCGGGTATAAATCTGCTTCAAGCGACGACGCATGTCGAGCAGATGGGCCACCTTGGCCAGCAGCACCTCCGGATTGAACGGTTTACGCACATAATCGTCGGCTCCACGATAAGAAGCTTCCACACTGTCCTTATCTTCTGCCTTGGCCGTGAGCAGCAGAATGGGAATGTGAGCCGTTTCCTTCCGCTTGCGCAACTCGGCACAGCAGGTAAAGCCGTCCATCACCGGCATCATCACATCCGACAGTACCAGGTCGGGCACCTGTTCTACAGCCACCTTCACTCCCTCTTCTCCGTTCTCCGCTTCCAGTACCCGATAGTATTTCTTCATCAGGTCGCGCAGGTAACGGCGCATATCGGTATTGTCTTCTATGATAAGCACCGTCTGGCGGGCGGCGGTACGTTCTTCCTCCGTTTTCTGTGAGGTTTCTTCCGCTTCCGGCAACAGCATCAGGTCTGAGATACTTTCTCTTCCCTTTTCTTTATCATCCGCGTCCGGAGTTTCATCCCACGTGCAATCGTCTTCTTCGAAATGCGATTTTCCTTCGGGCAGGTACACAGCGAACGACGTTCCTTTTCCCGGTTCACTCTCCACGTTCACCCGTCCGTGATGCATCTCCACAATGTGCTTCACGATTTTCAGTCCCACTCCCATGCGGGTAGAAACTGCCGGATCTGCATCGCCGGTTACGAAAGGCTCAAAAATGTGTTGCAGCAATCCGGCATCTATTCCTTTTCCGGTATCCGTCACCGAAATGCAGCAGAAAGGTTTCTGGTCGAACTCCTTCCGTTCTACCGAGAGACTGATTTTTCCTCCTTCGGGTGTGTATTTAAAGGCATTCGAAATCAGGTTCTGAATGACTGATGAAAGTTTCTCCCTGTCGGCCCATATCGTAATATGCTCCGACCCCTGCACCCATTCATACGTTATCCGGCGTTCAGCTGCCAGTGGCTGAAAACCTTCTGCCACATCCCTCATCAGGGATAGCACGTCCACTGCAGACAGACGCAGCTTCACCATGCCCGCTTCTGCTTTCTGGATATACAGCAAACGGTCGGTCAGGGTATGCAGTCCTTCGGCATACTTGAACATGACAGACAGACGACTATAAAACGGATGTGCGGGTGTAATTTTGGAGAGCAGTTCACGCAGCGGAGACAAAATAAGGGTAAGCGGAGTACGCAGTTCATGGGCTGCCATCGTGAAGAAAGCCTCACGCTCCTTGCGAAGTTCCACTTCCTTGTTACGTTCCATATTGACCGTAAACAGTTCATGCTCCAGACGCAGTTCGTACTGTATCCGTTTTTGCTTCAACCGCACACGATGCAGGTAAATCAACACGATACTGATCAGGCCAGCTGCCACAAGCAGACGGAACCAGAGAGTTTCACTCCAGTGAGGAGCAATCACCACCTTCAGGGTACTGACATCCCCTTCACTCTGGTCCTGGAAAATGGTCTTCACCTGGAAAGTATAGGTACCGGCCGGCAGACGGTCGTACGAGATTTTTTCTCCTTCATCGGCCATAATCCATTCCTCCTGATAAGGATACAGGCGGAAAAGATATTTCTGGAGTTTGGTCAGATAGAGCAGGTTGGTAAACAACAGGGAGAAACTGCGGTTTTCATGCGTCAGATGCAGTTCGGAAGTATAAAGCAACGACTGGGGCAACACTACCTGCCCGTTGACCTTCTGCCCGATTTGCACGGGAGTGTGGTTCACTTCCAGGTCGGTAAAAATCACCCGTCCCTTTTCTTTCGGATAATTAAAGCGAAGGTCGGAAGGACGGAAATAAGTCAGCATGCTGTGGTTTCCCCAGAAAAGAAAGTCCTTGCCGAAAAAGACGGAGCGGTTGCTACCCGAAATATAATAGTTATAGAATGACTGCAAATGACGGCTCAGGCGAGAAATGCCGGAGTTGGAGCCTACCCAAAGAGAGTGGTCATTGTCTTCGGCCAGTACGGTCACGAAATTACTGCACAAGCCCTGAGCGGTAGTATAACGGGTCAGGATGCTGTCTCCTTCCGGCGAACAAGCCACCAGACCGCTTCCGGCATATCCTGCCCACAGCTTCTTGTCTGTCCCATACAGCAAGGCACGGACTTCGATTTCCGTATCCGGCATACCGGCTCTGGCTTCGTATCCGGCATGTGTCCGCAGCACCTTGGTACCACTCATCCACAGCTGAAGCAAACCTCTTCCGGTTCCCAGCCATAAAGTCTGATTATCACCGGCTGCCAACGCACGTATATGGATATGATCCGGAATTTGCGGATTACTCCAGTTGACGTGCGTTGAAGTTCCCCGCTGAAAGTCCACCCAGTATAACCCGTCGCTGGTACCCGCCCAGCACTGTTCGTCCGAAACTATAAGCAGGCTCCATACCACCGGAGAAGGCTGTCCGGGGGTGCCAATCCGCATGTCATCCCACTTCCGGTCTTTCCCGTAACGAAGCACCCGTCCGTCCTGCGTACCGAACCAGAAACCTCCATTCTTGTCCGACGAACTGCAAAGCACGGTTTTCAGGCCGGGAATACCGGTATCAAATGATTCAAATGACAGCGAATGTGATACGTCAAAAGGCTGCGTGCTCCGCAACACGCCCTTGTGAAACGTAGCCAGCCAGACGTAACCTTCTTCATCCATCTGGATGCCACAAATTTCATTGGAACGTGTCTGTGCATACTGGTGATAAAACAGCTGGCGTAAGTCGGAAAACAGCACCCCTCCTCCTTCCGTGCCAATCCACAGCAATCCTTCCTCGTCGTAATAACCCGAAATCATGCGTGTCTCGAAATATTGTTTTCCGTTATGAAGGAAGGACTGAAAATCGCGCAACTTGATTTCCCGTTCCGGCGTAAGACTCAACAAAGTATATCCGTTCCAGGTCACGGCCAGGTACCGGGAATTCCCTATCGGGAGCAAGCGAAAGACATCGTTATGCGACAGCTGCTCCCCCATTCTTTCTGAAATATATTGCCAGTGATGCAACTTTCCGTTTGTCAGGTCGTAACCATACAATCCGTCGCCCACGGTAGGAATCCAGATGAACGAATCACCGTTCAGCAAAGAAGATACCCACCTGCCGGACGACAACTGCCCGTCACAAACTTTCTTCAACTGCCTTTGTCCGGGAGTAAAACGATAGACAGTTCCATTCCGGCTTGCACAATACAGCATCTTCCCATCTTCTCCCATACACAGCACCACAAACGGATCACTTTGTGAATTGTTCACCACATGACGCACAGAGACAAACGCTGTGTCCTGCACAAAAGAGGACGGAAAATTCACCTCCGACAATTCACCGGAAGATACGCCCCAGCAACTACCGTCAGAATCGGCCACAAAGTCGGCGAACATCACAGGCTGTTTGCTCACCGAATCGCATACCGGAAGAAAACGTTCGTATTTCTTGTCGAACAAGAACAGGTTCTGCTCCGAACGGAGAAGCAGGTAATCCGTATCCAGCGACACCACCCTGTCAATTCTCCGGTAAGAGATTCCCGGCATCCGGAACACTTTGAAGGTACGTCCGTCGTAACGGTTCAGTCCGCTGCCGGTTCCGAACCACATGAAGCCTTCCGTATCCTTTGCCACGGAATGAATGTCGTTGTCCGACAATCCGTCGTTCATATTCAATACCTGAAAATCCTTCTCGGAAAGTGTCTGTGCACCCGCCGGAAGAAGCAAGGAAATACAAAGAAAAAATACAATGAGCAGGCAGAATTTATTTTTCATTTCTCAGATTAAGCTATGTAATGGTTACGCAAAGAAACAAAAATCTTGTCTAAAAAGTCAGAATACCGGTAAAAAAAACAGTTTTTACCCCCATAAAAATGCAGATAAGAAGAATACCGACTGTTAATGCAACGTTTACCCACCGCCCTTACACCATTTATTTCGGAGATTTGCGACAGGGAAACCTGAAAACTTGTTTAACCATCTAAATATAAACTTTAATCTTAAAACCATGAGTCACATGAAAACACAATTCATCTCTCTGCTCATAGCCTTGCTGGCGGGACTATTACCACTGCAAGCGCAACAGGTGAGCATCTCCGGAATTGTTACAGACAAGAAACTGAATGAGCCCATCATCGGAGCTTCAGTAGTAGTTAAAGGTACAAGCAACGGTTGTATCACCGACCTGGACGGAAACTTCCAGCTGAACAACGTTGCCTCAGGAAGTACATTAGTAGTATCCTACATCGGTTATCAAACCCAGGAAATCCCCGTACAAAAAGGAAAGACTTCCTATCAAGTCACTTTGTCGGAAGATACTCAGACACTCGATGAAGTGGTAGTAGTAGGTTTCGGTACACAGAAGAAAGTGAACCTGACCGGTGCCGTGGCTTCAGTAGACAACAAGAAACTGGAATCTCGTCCGGTAACGTCTGTAGGTCAGGCTTTGCAGGGTGTCGTTCCAGGATTGAATGTGAGCATTCCTGATGCCGGTGGTAAACTGGATGCCAATCCTTCTTTCAACATCCGCGGTACAGGTAACTTGGGAACAGGTTCCAGCGCTTCTCCCCTCGTGCTGATTGACGGTGTAGCAGGCGACCTGAACCAGTTGAACCCGCAGGACATCGACAACATCTCGGTATTGATGGATGCGGCTTCTGCTGCCATCTACGGTTCTCGTGCTCCGTTCGGTGTTATCCTGGTTACAACCAAGAAAGGAAAGCAGGGTAAGACAAGCATCTCGTACTCTAACAACCTGCGCTGGTCTCGTCCGACCAACATCCCCGACATGCTCGACGCTTACACTTTTGCACAGTACTTCAACCGTGCCATCGACAACACAGGTTCCGGTGAAGCACACTTCTTCTCGGACATCACAATGGATCGTATCCAGCAGTACATGCGCGGTGAGATTACTACCACTGCCGACCCGTCTCTTTCACAGAACGGTAACTGCTTTGCTTTCAACCAGAACTCCAATGACAACCAGAACTGGCCACGCAACTTCATCGACAAAACCGCTTTCGGACAAGAACATAACGTAAGCTTGTCGGGTGGTAATGAAAAAATACAATACTACGTGTCAGGGGCATTCCTGAGCCAGGACGGACAGATGAACTACGCAAACGACAACAAGAAACGTTACAATGCCAGTGCTCGCATCAGTGCAGAAATTACCAAATGGATGCGTCTGGAATTCAACAGCCGTTTCATTCGTGAAGACATCGGTATGCCGACCTTCCTGAAACTGTACGGCGACCGTTTCTTTGCTGAAACTACCAAGCTGCACCCCAACATGCCGCTTTACGACAACAACGGTCACTATACCCGTAACCCGAAACTGATGCAGCTGACTTCAGGAGGACGTTCCAATACGCAAGATGATACCTACTTCACACAGGGTAGCTTGATTCTGACTCCGATGAAGGGACTGACCATTCACGGTGACCTGGCTCTGCGTACAGGCAGCTTCGAACATCTTTACAATGTAGCCAGAGTATATCTCTATGACAAAAACAACAATCCTATTCCAGAACAGTGGCTGGGTGGTGACGCCGACCTGGCAGCCGGTAAGACATGGGCTTACAGCGAACAGCAGCGTGAAACAATGATTACCACTTCACTTTATGCCGACTATAGCCTCAATTTCCTCGAAAAGCATAATTTGAAGGTAATGCTCGGTATGAACAGCGAAAGCTACCGTTACAACAACGTATGGGCAAAACGTTCGGACGTGATGAACGATAATAATCCCGATGTCAATACATCTACCGGTACACAGAGTAACGGTGCTTACCGTGGAGAATGGGCTTCCTTAGGTTATTTCGGCCGTTTGAACTACGACTTTGACGGACGTTATCTGTTTGAATTCAACATCCGCCGTGACGGTTCTTCCCGTTTCCAGGCAGACAGCCGTTGGGCTACATTCCCGTCTGTATCTATCGGTTGGAACGTTGCACGCGAGTCCTTCTGGGAACCGCTGAGCAAATGGGTCAACACATTGAAACCCCGCTTCTCTTATGGTAGCCTCGGTAACCAGAACACAGATTCTTACTATCCTACTTATGCTATTCAGAATGTAACAGTAGGTAGTCCTGACGCAGGCGGACGCTGGTTGCTCGATATGGCCAACAAATCAAACATCGCAGGTGCACCGGGACTGGTAAGCTCCCTGCTGACTTGGGAACGTGTATACAGCTATAACTACGGTGTAGACTTTGGTGCTTTCAACAACCGTCTGAGCGGTTACTTCAACTACTTTATCCGTGACACGAAAGACATGGTAGGACCGGCACAGGAAATCTCTCCGATTGTGGGTGCAGAAGCTCCTAAACGCAACAATACCTCTTTGCGTACCAAAGGATGGGAATTCCAGTTGAACTGGCAAGACCGTATCGGTGAATTCAACTACAATGTAGCATTCAACCTTTCTGATTCACGTACCAAGATTACAGAATACCCCAATGCCAGCAAATCACTTTCCACTTATTACACCGGACAGTATTTAGGAGAAATCTGGGGATATGAATCTGTAGGTATGGCCAAGACAGACGAAGAAATGGCAAAACATCTGGAAAAAGTAGACCAGAACACTATTCCTGATGTTACTCTTGCTGCTTCCGGATGGAAAGCCGGTGACATGATGTATGCCGACCTGGATGGTGACGGTAAAATCACCAACGGAGAAAATACAGTAGATAATCCGGGCGACCGTAAAGTGATTGGTAACGACACACCGCGCTTCCGTTTCGGTTTGAACATCGGTGCTGAATGGAAAGGTTTCGACCTGAGCATCTTCTTCCAGGGTGTAGCTAAGCGTGATTATTTACTGAGTGGTATGGTATTCTGGGGTGTAGACGGCGACGCATGGTCTTCTACTGGATACAAAGAACACTGGGATTTCTTCCGTCCGGAAGGCGACCCGTTGGGTGCAAACACCGGTGCATATTACCCGCGTCCTCTTTGGAAATCTAACCAGAACCGTCAGAGCCAGTCACAGTTCGTGCAGAATGCAGCTTATATCCGTCTGAAAAACTTGCAGATTGGTTATACCCTGCCGAAAGCCTGGGTTAACAAAATCGGACTGGAACGCGTCAGAGTATTCTTCTCAGGTGATAACTTGTGGACAGGTACTTCCATCAACAAAAACTTCGACCCGGAAGCATTGTATCAGAACGGTATGACTTATCCGTTGAGCCGTACACTCTCTTGTGGCGTAAACGTAACCTTATAACCAATTAAAGCATCTATGATTATGAAACTGAAATATATATTTTTATTTTCGGCTACCTTGCTGGTAGGAACTTCCTGCTCAGACTTCTTGGATAAAGAACCTATTTCAGACAATGTAGACGGCAACTTCTTCACTGCCGAAAACCAGTTGGAGCCTTATTGCAACAACATGTATGGCTTACTGCCCGATCACGGCACAGGTACGGGTACTTTCGGATACTTCACTACAGACAACAACAGTGATGACATGACGACAGTAGATCAGGTGGATAATTTCCTCCCTCAGCGTATTCAAGTACCTTCTACTGGTAGCTATGACGGATTCAGCAACATTCGTAACTGCAACCTCTTCCTGGAACGTACAGAAGAAAACATAAAAAAAGGCACATTGAGTTTAAGTGACAACGTGAAGCATTACATCGGCGAAATGTATTTCTTCCGTGCCTATGCTTACTTCAACCTATTGAAAGCTTATGGTGACCTGCCCATCTTGACCCAAGTATTAAATGATGGGGACTATGCAGCCAACGTAGAAGCCAACAAACGTAAGCCACGTAACGAAGTAGCCCGCTTTATCCTGAGCGACTTGGACAATGCCAGTGAACGGATGTACTCCAAATCAAACAGTTTTACAGCTCATCGTCTGAACCGCGAATGTGCTTTGCTGCTCAAGTCACGCGTGGCTTTGTACGAAGCTACATGGGAAAAATACCATGCAGGTACGGCACGTGTTCCGGGTGGACCGGGATGGCCGGGTGATGCCGCTTCCTTCCATACTGACATGAACAAGGAAATTGAATTCTTCCTGGACGAAGCCATCAAGTCTGCCAAGGAAGTTGGTCTTGCCTCTTCCTTATCACCAGATTATGCAAGCTTGTACAATCAGACCGACCTTTCAGGACAACGCAATGAAGTGCTGCTGTGGCGTATGTACAGCGAAGATGCCAAAGTACAGAATCAGGTAGTGGGTGCTACTCACGGATACGGTGCCATTGAAGTCGGTACAGACACTTACATATTTGTTCACGGTGACAACACTGGATTTACCCGCTCACTGGTCGACAGTTATCTGATGGACAATGGTCTGCCTATTTATGCAGCCGGCAACTATTATCAGGGCGACAAGAGTCTGGAAAGCACTATGTCACATCGTGACCCGCGCCTGGTAAGCTCTGTAGCAAAACCGGGTGACAAACTCATCACTTCCAATGGAAAAGACATCATGTACGGCTTTCCCGGATTGATTGCTGCCAGTGGTATCCGCGTAACCAGCACAGGTTATATTCCTCGCAAAGGCTGGGTAGACAACGACGTAACCTACAACAGCGCTTACCCTTTGGCTCTGCCTATTTTCCGTGCAGCCGAAGCTTATCTGAACTATATCGAAGCTTACTATCTGAGATATAATACACTGGAAGATGAAACACTCGAAAATTTCTGGACAGAATTGCGTACCCGTGCAGGTGTAGATCCAGATTACAAGAAAACCATTGCAGCTACCGACCTGACTAAGGAAATCGACCTGGCCCGTTACTCAGGCTCCGAACTGGTGGACGCAACACTTTACAACATCCGTCGTGAACGCCGCAGCGAACTGATTGCAGAAGGCATGCGTAAGGATGACCTGTACCGCTGGCGTGCACTCGACAAGATGCAGAACTACTGGATAGAAGGTATGAACTACTGGGATGAATTCCATACAGGCTTCGAAGCTGCTTGCACAGCCTGCAAACTTGACTATACAGCTCCTAACGAAGCATCTGTCAGCAAATACCTGCGTCCGCAAGGCAAGAACGAACTCGTAAACAAGTACAACGGCTATTGTTTCGAACAAGCCAACTACCTCTCTCCGTTGTCGTACGATGTATTCCGCATGTCAACTCCTGAAGAAGGTGGCGACGTTTCTACGTCGGTTGTTTATCAGAATCCGGGATGGCCTGTAAAAGCTGGTAGCTTTGCCAACCAGTAATGATAGGACTCTTTTAAATCTATTATAAATTAGGCGTGCCAAGGATTAAACATTTATTCCTATCTTTGGCACGCCTCTTTATCTAACTGAGACTTAAAATCACAATTACCTGAACTGAAGCTTGTTTTATCCCTGATATGAAACTGACACTACTCGTTTATACCTCTGCCTTAGGCGCCGTACTTCCGTTCTCGGCATGTTCCCGCCCTGAATCCAGGCCCTCACGTCCTAATCTGGTCTTCATCATGGCCGACCAGTTCAGAGGCGATGCCATGGGATGCATGGGAAAGGAACCCGTACAGACTCCGAACCTCGACCGCCTGGCTTCCGAAGGAATCCTCTTCACCGATGCCGTGAGCAGCTATCCGGTGTCATCGCCCGCACGGGCCATGCTGATGACGGGAATGTATCCGGCAGCTAACGGGGTGACAGGCAACTGTAACTCACAGAATACCCCCTACGGCGTGGAGCTTTCGGAAGAGGCTGTATGCTGGAGCGACGTGCTGAAGGAAGAAGGGTATCGCACGGCCTACATCGGCAAGTGGCACCTCGATGCCCCGTACCGCCCCTACGTGGATACGTACAACAACAAGGGAGAAGTGGCCTGGAACGAATGGTGTCCGCCTGAACGTCGCCACGGGTTCGACAAGTGGATTGCTTACGGCACGTACGACAATCACCTGAAACCGATGTACTGGGATACGAAATCCGGACGGGAGGAGTTCTACTACGTCAACCAGTGGGGACCTGCCTACGAGGCCGACCGCGCCATCGAGTTCATCCGTACGGAAGGCACAAAAACTGACCGTCCCTTTGCCATGGTGGTGTCCATGAATCCTCCGCATACGGGCTACGAACTGGTGCCCGAAACCTACAAGCAGCTGTACGACTCGCTCGATGTGGAAGCACTGGCCCGACAGTTGCCCTACATTCCGGAAAAGGGCACTCCTGAAGGCGACTACTTCCGCGAGAATATCCGCAACTACTACGCCTGCATCACCGGAGTGGACGAACATGTGGGACGCATCGTCCAGGCCTTGAAAGACTGCGGCGTGTACGACAATACCCTCATCGTCTTCACTTCTGACCACGGCGTCTGCATGGGCGGACACGGAGTGGAAGGCAAGAACGTGTTCTACGAAGAATCCATGCGCATCCCCATGATTTGCTGCTGGAAGGGCAAGCTGCATCCGCAGAAAAGTGACCTGCCCATGGCGTTTGCCGACTTGTATCCTACTCTGCTCTCGCTCATGGGAATGGAAGCACAGATACCGGCATCCGTACAGACACACAACTGGGGGCCACTGTTGCTGAACGAGGAAATACAAACGCCTGAGAAGGCTTTCCAGCCTTATTACTTCTGCGTGCCTTCGGATTCTACTTCCGGCCGACGCGGCATCCGCACCGCACGCTACACGTATGTGACAGAAGTGGAAGAAGGCCAGCCCACGCACGTATGGCTGTACGACCGGCTTCACGATCCGAACCAGCTGCACAACCTTGCGGAAAGCCAGCCGGCTCTTTGTGATTCACTGAAACGAACTCTTTCTTCATGGCTCGAACAGACCCATGACCCATTTGAAAAATACTTGAAACCATGAATATGAAAAAGACATTACTGACACTACTGACACTGTTCGCCCTCTGCGCGACCACTACTACAGCACGTAATACCGACTACGAAGGTCCCCGCCCGGCTCCTCACCAGCTTAAATGGCACGAAGCCGAACTGGGCGTGGTGTTCCACTATGACCTGCACGTGTTCGACGGACTGGTGTACGGACAAGGCAACAACCGCATCAACCCGATTGAGGACTATAACATTTTCCATCCCGACCAGCTCGACACTGACCAGTGGATTCAGTCGGCCAAGGCTGCCGGAGCCAAGTTTGCCATCCTCACTGCCACTCATGAAACCGGTTTCGGACTATGGCAGAGCGACGTGAATCCTTACTGCATGAAGGCCCTGAAATGGCGCGACGGAAAGGGTGACATCGTGCGCGACTTCGTGAACTCCTGCCGCAAGTATGGTGTGCAACCGGGCATCTACATCGGCATCCGCTGGAACTCCCTGCTGGGTATCCACAACTTCAAGGCAGAAGGTGAAGGCGAGTTTGCCCGCAACCGCCAGGAATGGTACAAGCGCCTGTGCGAAAAGATGGTGACGGAACTCTGCACCCGCTACGGCGAACTCTTCATGATCTGGTTTGACGGCGGCGCCGACGACCCGAAAGGAATGGGCCCCGACGTGGAACCCATCGTGAACAAGTACCAGCCCAACTGTCTGTTCTATCACAACGTGAACCGTGCCGACCTGCGCTGGGGCGGTTCGGAAAGCGGTACCGTAGGCTACCCCTGCTGGTCGAGCTTCCCCTACCCGTACAGCCACAGCAACGCTACCGACGGAGTGACCGACCACAACAAGCTGCTGGCACACGGCGATCCCAACGGCAAGTTCTGGGTACCTGCCATGGCCGACACGCCTCTGCGCGGATACAACGGACGCCACGAGTGGTTCTGGGAACCGGGTGACGACGACAAGGCCGTCTATCCGTTAGCCAACCTGATGGAAATGTACGAAAAGTCAGTCGGCCGCAATGCCACGCTGATGGTGGGACTTACCCCGAACCCCGACGGATTGATTCCAGAAGGTGACGTGCGCCGCCTGCAGGAATGGGGTGCCGAAATCAACCGCCGTTTCGGCCAGCCGCTGGCAGAAACTTCAGCTACCGGTAAGAAGAAAGTATCGCTCTCGCTCGGCAAGGCACAGCCCGTCAACTATTACCAGATTCAGGAAGACATTACCGGCGGGGAACGCATCCGTGCCTACCGGGTAGAAGCCCAGGTGAACGGCAAGTGGACTACCGTGGCCAAAGGTACTTCCGTGGGGCATAAGCGCATTGAATCCTTCCCTGCCATAGAAGCCAAATCCTTCCGTCTGGTAGTAGAAGAATGCACGGCTGAGCCCCTCATCCGAAACTTTAGTGTTTATCACGTAAATCCTTAATCTAAAGAAAGATATTATGAACAAAAATCTTTTAGCACTTCTCGGGATAGCCCCCGTGCTTTCCCCGTTGCATACCCTGGCCAACGACCGTCCCGACCCACGTCCGAACATCATATTCTTCCTGGTGGACGACATGGGATGGCAGGACACTTCACTGCCTTTCTGGACAGAGAAAACCATGTACAACGAACGTTACGAAACCCCTAACATGGAGCGTCTGGCCCGTCAGGGAATGATGTTCACACAGGCCTACGCCTCGAGCATCAGTTCGCCCACCCGCTGCAGTCTGATGACCGGAGCCAACGCCGCCCGCCACCGGGTGACCAACTGGACCCTGCAGAAGAACAAAACCACGGATGCTCAAAGCGATGTGCTGCAACTGCCCGACTGGAACTACAACGGCATTGCGCAGGTGGAAGGCACAAACCACACCTTCGTGGCCAAGTCGTTCGTGCAGTACCTGAAAGACAGCGGCTACCACACCATCCATTGCGGAAAGGCACACTGGGGAGCCATCGACACTCCGGGAGAGAATCCCTGCCACTTCGGCTTTGAAACAAACATTGCCGGCCATGCAGCAGGCGGACTGGCTACCTACCTGAGTGAACTCAGCTACGGACACGATGAGAAAGGCAACCCCACCTCGCTCATGTCGATTCCGGGACTGGAGAAATACTGGAAAACAGGTACCTTCGTCACTGAGGCCCTGACACAGGAAGCCCTAAAAGCCCTCGATAAGGCCAAGGAATACAACCAGCCGTTCTACCTCTACATGTCGCATTATGCCATCCACATCCCTATCGACAAGGATATGCGTTTCTATGACAAGTACAAGAAGAAAGGCATGTCGGACAAGGAAGCGGCCTATGCCTCCCTCATCGAAGGCATGGACAAGAGTCTGGGCGATATCATGGACTGGCTGGAAAAGAACGGAGAAGCCGACAATACCATCATCCTGTTCTGTGGTGACAACGGAGGATATGCCACCGGTGCCGAATGGAGAGATGAACCGCTCTACACGCAAAATGCACCGCTTACCTGCGGAAAAGGCTCAGCCTACGAAGGCGGTATCCGCGAACCGATGATTGTGAGCTGGCCGGGAGTGACTCAGCCCAATACCCGCTGCGACAAGTACGTCATCGTGGAAGACTATTTCCCCAGCATCCTCGAAATGGCTGGCATTACCGACTGGAAGGCACCGCAGACCGTGGACGGCGTAAGCTTCGTGCCCCTGCTCAAGCAGACCGGCGACCCGTCGGAAGGCAGAAGCCTTTACTGGAACTGTCCGAACCTGTGGGGCGAGCAAGGCCCGGGCATCGGCGCAACCTGCACCGTACGTCAGGGAAAATGGAAGCTGATTTATTTCTACGAAACGGGCAAGAAGGAACTGTATGACATTCCGGCCGACATCAGCGAAAAGCACAACCTGGCCGAACGCTATCCGGACGTAGTGAAATCCCTCTCGGCCAACCTCGGCGAGTTCCTCCGCAGCTCCGGTGCACAGCGCCCATCGTTCAAAAAGACCGGAAAACCGTGCCCCTGGCCGGACGAAATCTGACCCTCAAAAAACGCCTTTGCGTTTCAGTAAAAACGCAAGTGCATTTCATACAAAACGTCCTTGCGTTTGGATTGAAACGCAAGGACGTTTTACTGAAAACTCCTTTACGTTTTAGTTCAAGCGTAAAGGAGTTTTTTTTCGGAGTATAAACCCCGTATTTTTCAATGGTTCTCACCACATCGTAACTCCCAGAAAGCTACGGCCGAAGCAGCTGCCACATTGAGCGAATCTACCCCGTGTGCCATGGGAATACGTACCACATAGTCCGCTCCCTCGATGGCTGCTTCCGGCAGTCCGTCGCCTTCGGTACCCATCACCAGGGCCAGTCGCGGTTCCTCCTTCAGCGGCGGATAATCCAGTGGTACGGAACGGTCGGTCAGCGCCATGGCTGCCGTACGGAAGCCTAATTCCTTCAACCGCTCCAGCGGACGGTCTACCCACGTCCAGGGCACCAGAAACACCGACCCCATCGACACGCGTACCGCCCGACGGTTCAGCGGATCGCACGAATCCGTGGTCAGCAGTACGGCATCCATTCCCAATGCAGCTGCCGAACGGAAGATAGCCCCGATGTTGGTGGTATCCACCACCCCATGAATAACCACTACCCTGCGTGCTCCACGGCATACTTCTTCCACCGGACGCGGAGCCGGACGCCGCATGGCACACAGCACACCCCGCGTCAGCGTATAACCGGTGAGCCGGGCCAGCAGTTCCCGGTCGCCCGTATAGACTGGCAGATGCGCCATGCGCTGCACAATGTCCTCCGCATCGCCCGTAAGGTGCTTCCGCTCACAGAGCAAGGACACAGGTTCATAGCCGGCCTCCAGCGCCACCCGAATCACTTTCGGGCTTTCGGCGATAAAGATGCCCCGCTGCGGGTCAATGCGGTTGCGCAACTGGGCTTCGGTCAGGGTGCTGAACACTTCCACTCCGGGATGCTCCAGCGAGGTGATTTCGATAACGGGCATAACGTAGACTTTTTTGAATGAACCGCAAAGTTACGACATCTGCCGCACATTCCAAGAATCACCCCACGGGAAAATCAGGTATCCCATTCACTCGGCTGCCGTATCGAGCAACGGAGCTTCCTCTTCCTCCGGTCCACGAGGTCCCAGCCACGGTCTCTCACCTTCCGGCATCGGAGGCAATACCTGTGGCTGCGGTTTCACGGTCTGCCAGGTGGCATACTGTTCCTCGGTAAGAATCTTGCGGATTTTCTTCTCCCGCTTTTCCTGCTCCTTCTGCATCTTCTCGGCATGTTCCTTCATCCGTTCTTCCGGATTCATACCTTCCGGAAATCCTCCCATTCCGGGAAATCCTCCACCCTGCGGCGGCATTCCACCTCCCATCGGAGGGCGTCCTCCACCCATCGGAGGTCTTCCTCCCATGGGAGGCTGTCCGTTCATTCCTTCCGGATGACGCTGCATCATGTTTTCCACCTTTTCCTTTTCTTCCTTCAGGAACAGCTTGTAAATCTTCTTGTACTGCTTCTCCGTCAGGTTCAATGCCTTATCCATCTCGTCGGTCCGTCGCTGGGCCGCCTTCTCCGGATTGGGCACTTCCTTCTTCTGCACTTTCTCCTGCGGGTCATCGTAGCGGACGTTCGCACTTGCACTCAAAGGTGCATACATCAAGGCCATTCCGCAGGCCATCCACACAATTTTCTTCATCTTACTTACAATTTAAATGAAAACTAATCGGAAACAAATGTAGAAGTCGCCTGCAATTTTTAAAAATAGAATCCACCAAATGCGGTTTTCTGTCTACCAATTGGAAAGAAATCTCGTATCTTTGCCTTCAGTTTAACCAATCACACACGCCTTTATGGAAAAAGAAACAATACCAACCTGTGTGGACTGCGGCACACAGAACTGCAAATACAAGGACCGCACCTACCCTGATTTCTGTCCCACGGAAAATCTGAAGGAGGAAGACCGCCAGTGGGCACTGGAGCGTTACGACGAGGGACGCAACCGCGAGATTATGATTGCCAGTGCGGAAGTAGAATACGAAGGCTACTGCCAGTGGACCCGCGTGCAGGAAATCATGGAATTTGCCCGGAAAATCGGTGCGCACCGCATCGGCATTGCCAACTGCATCGGCCTCATCCGCGAGGCCCGTATTTTTGCCCGTATCCTCCGTGCCAACGGCTTCGAGGCTTACTCGGTCATCTGCAAGGTAGCCGGCCAGCCCAAAACGTCGATGGGTATCCCCGCACAATGTGAAAGCATCGGTGCCGCCATGTGCAACCCGATTCTGCAAGCCCGTCTGCTGAACGAAGCACATACCGACCTGAACGTGGTCATCGGTCTCTGCGTGGGGCACGACAGCCTGTTCTACAAATACTCGGATGCCTACGTCACCACCCTCGTGACCAAGGACCGTGTGACGGGTAATAACCCGACAGCAGCACTGTATACGGCAGATTCTTATTACCGGAAGAAGTTTTTTGGAGGGAAATAAAAGACTCAGACTAATAGTATATTAAAAAGGGAAGTAGCACATCAATACGCCGCTTCCCCTTTTTTATAATATTCTATTTCAATCACGCAACAATCCACCGCTCAATGCTTCGTGTCGCGTCACTGAAGTTTACTCCCACCTTTATCACCTTCCGGCTATCGGAAGCAAAGGCAGAGGCATAGCCCTTCTCCTCTATCTGCAGCATGGCTTCTTCAGCGGTACCGTTCAACTTAAACTCCATCACGTAGATGTAATCGGATGTCTTGAGCACTAAATCTACCCGACCATGCGATGTGCGGTATTCCACCTCGGTGTGGAAGCCCATCAGCTTGAACACGATGTAAAGAATGTTCTGGTAATGCACCTCACGGTCACGGGCCAGTTCGTAGGGAGTATCATCGAAGAAGGTCTGCAAACGACTCAGGAAACCATCCACATCACCCTTGCGTACCTCACCCACAAAGCACTGGATTTCATAAGGAGACTTGCTGATGCTCACAGACGCATAGTGAGGAAGCAAGAAACGGAGAAAACCCTGCTCCACCTCACGGTTCGGGAAACCGAGGGTATAGTTCTCAAACTCCGCGTTATAGTCCTTGATGGTCAGATAACCGCTCTGATAGATGACCGGTACCGGATCGGTAGAAGCCGCATCGATAGAATCCAGCACCGGACCGCTGGTTACGATGTGCTCAATCTCTTCCACCGGATAATGATGAAGTTTCATCAACTCTACCAGGTAAGTCGGGGTACCCGTCTCAAACCAATAGCTGCCTATCTGTTTCTTAGCAAAGGTATTCAGCAGGCTGAAAGGATTGTACATGCCTACCGACTTATAGCAGAAATGATAACCGTCGTAGTTTTCCTTCAGCAGTTCACAAGCTTTGGCATAATCTACGCCCAGTACATCAGCAAGTGCATGAATGTCCTCGTCAAAATACTGATGAAGTTCAGCATCACTGATACCACAGAGTTCCGCATAGCGGTTGTCCATGGAGATGTCCATCAGGTTATTCAAATCACTGAACACACTCACCTTGCTGAACTTCGTCACGCCCGTCAGCATGGCAAAATGAATAGAACCGTCGCACGACTTGAGGGCACCATAAAAAGCTTTGAGTGTGTTACGGAATTTTGTCTGCAGTTCCGGATTCGTGATGGCCTGAAGCATCGGTTTGTCGTACTCATCAATCAGAATCACGACCTTTTGCCCCATTTTCTTCGCAGCCCGACGAATAACTCCTTCGAAACGAGTCGCCACGGAATACTCATCCGGGTTATGGCCATACTCTGCTTCCCACTGCTTCAGCGTCAACTCCAGCTTGTTTTCCAGACTTGCTTCCGTATCATACTTTTCCGTATTCAAATCCATGTGAAGCACCGGATGCACCGTCCAGTCCTTTTCCAGACTTTCCATGGCAAGCCCTTTGAACAGCTCACGCTTTCCCAGGAAATAAGCCTCCAACGTGGAAATCATCAGGCTCTTGCCAAACCGACGGGGACGGCTCAGGAAATAGTATTTACCTGTCTGTACCATGGTATATAAAAGCGAAGTCTTATCCACATAAATATATCCCCTGCTGCGGAGATCTTCGAAATTCTGTATGCCTACCGGATAAAGTCTGTTCATGGCCGTATCGTTTTAATCCTTTCGTACACACAAAGGTAAGATTTATCTGCCGCAATTCCTAATCTGGCAGGCTGAAATCAAAAACGATAAGAGATTCCTAGTAAGAGTTAAAATATTTACCTACCTTTGAAACGTACAACCGTTACTAAAATCAGTTTTTTCAACAAATGAAAGCAAGCAAAGCTCTAACACTATTTTCAATATTATTGTTTGCGTTATCCGTTAACGGACAAATACTATCAGAAGAACTTACTTATCTCCAGACCGACAAGGGCATCTACGAAACTGGCGAAGACCTGTGGTTCAAGTCTTATGTCTTTGATAGAGGTAATCTAACCCTTTCAGGCAGAAGTAGAACGCTGTTCGTTGAGATGCTGGACGACAGGGACAGCATCGTATGGCAGGAGAAGTACCCCATACAGTCCGGCATATCTGACGGTCATGTCTATTTGGACAAGAACCTCAGAGCGGGAGACTACCGGATACATGCCTACACAAAGTGTTCATTCACGGCTGATACATTGAGACCTTACCATCCGAGAGTGATACGCATCGTAAAGAACATAACAGACAAAGGACATGCAAAGGACAGTGAAACAAAACGGAAAGTGTCTCATCTGTCCTTCTTTCCCGAAGGCGGCAGCCTCATAGACGGCGTAGCGGCAAAGGTGGCTTTCAAGGGCACTGACAAAAAAGGGATGCCCGCAGATGTGAAGGGCGAGCTTCGTGAGGACGGCAGACGTATAGCACGTCTGGAGTCTCTTCATGACGGTATGGGGATGTTCATGCTTCTTCCTCACAAGGGTTCTCGTTATACCGCAGTCCTTGATGACGGTACTGAATATGGTTTTCCAGATGTGGAATCTTCCGGTCTTTCACTCCATTTAAGGAAGCAGACCGACGAATATATGGAGTTCCTTCTTTCGCAACAGAAGGGTGTAGCTCCGCAGCAGATACGTCTTGAGGGGAAAATGAGGGGCGTGAAGTACTGCATGGCCGAAGGAAGCCTGAATGAAATCCTGAAGGTAAGGATTCCTGTGAGCGAGTTCCCTCTTCAGGGAATAGCAGAGTTTACGCTTTACAATGAAAAGGGACTTCCCGTTGCTGAACGCCTTGTCTATCTCAACCCCAAAAGAAAGCTGAACATAGAAATCAGAACTGACAAGGAGAGATACGCCACAAGAGAGAAAGGCAAAGTCTCTGTCCGTGTTTCTGACGCACAGGGCAAACCCGTCGTGGCACACCTCGGTCTGAGTATCTTCGATGCCTCATACATCAATGAGGCGGTTCCTGAGAATATGCTTTCCTACTGCATGCTGTCCTCTGAAATAAGAGGCAACATACACAATCCTGCATACTATTTCAATGACGGGAACAAAGACAGGCTCCGGTCGCTCGATCTTCTTCTGCTTACCCAAGGTTGGAGAAGGTACGTATGGGAGAACTTTGATGATACCAAAGAGCCGGCCATCTTCCTGTCTGACGAGATTTTAGGAAGACAGACCATAGGCAAGAAAAGGAAACGTAATGAGGTTGGAAAAGTACAGCAGCTTCTTCAGGTTTCCGGACCGGATGCGAATACACAGTTCGTCATGACAGACTCGATGGGGAACTTTGCAGTCCCTACCGAACAGATGCTTACCCTGCGTGGCGGCTATGTCTACCTGAAACCCATGCTTGACAAGGACGAGTACAAGCCGGAAGTGTCGTTCAAGGCTGACTTCCCGATTGCTGACAGTCTGAGAGGCCATCTCAAATGCTATACTGCATTTCAAGACATGAATCTTGTGAAGTCAGTAGAAGAGTTTGACAATTCCGTCATAAGCCGTGACAGCAGTATTCTTCTGTCCGAAGTGACCGTTACAGGAACGAAAGGAAGGGTATTCAGGGACAAGATGATAGGAAGGCTGGACAGTCTGGCACAGCTGAATACAAATTCTGCCTATGTATGTACCTCATGTAATTATTTAATCAACTATAGAATGGATTATAATGCTCACCATAATGAATTTGGTCGTTGCCCAGCAAAAGGTAGAAAGAAACCAGTCATTGGTAAAACCTATTCTATTGCTAAATTCAAATATCATGGTGATACTTCTACTTCAGGTACTTCTTTCAGTGTAGTGGATGTTCAAAGTATTGTATATCAAGTTCCTTTTTATTCAGAAGAAGAACTCCTGAGGATGAACAACCTGTTCAGAACCAAGGGTTATTACGGCAAACGCGAGTTCTATAAGCCTGAGGAAGTTGACATGCTGCTGCCAATGCCCGATGCACGCAACGTCCTGATGTGGAAACCGGACATAATTACGGACGAGAAGGGATGTGCAGAGGTAGAATTTTTCTGTTCCGACATTAACACCAATTTCATTGGGATAATTGAAGGGACAGATGGAACGGGTAATATAGGGACTTCTATGTGTGAGTTCAACGTATGGAAGTGGTAATAGCAAAAATATGGCCTCTCCTCATATCTCTCGCAATTTCTAATCCGACTACCTGAAATCAAAAAGCCAACAAATTCCAAAGGAAAATATAAGCTCAAACAAAAAAATCCTTACCTTTGGGTCTCAATAACATAATATGCCATAAAACTTAAACTCTATAGTATATGAAAGCCAAACACATCGCATTCCTTTCACTCAGTGTGCTTGCAGGAACATTTGCCTCATGCACCGACTCACACGAAATAAAGATTACAGGCTCGGTAAAAAATTTAGACGGAGGCACAATTATCTATCAGAAATCCATCGACGGAATGTTTAATTCGCAATCTCAGGATACACTGAAGCTGAATACGGACAGTACATTCAATCTCACACTCCCCAGCAACGGATACGAACAGATACGCCTGTTCCTGTGGGGAAAGCGTTATTTAGGTTCCTTCATTGCCGACGGCGGTAACTATCGCCTGCAAATTGATGCCGCAGCCACGCATCCCATCTCCATTCTGGAAGGCAAGAATGAAAAGGACATGGAGGTATCAAGGCTAATGGACGAACTGGGCCAAGACGTGTTTGATGTGCTTTCAAGAAAAGGCGACAAGTGGGGTATTACCCAGGACACCATAGCTACTTCAGTCAGCAGAAAGTTGCAGGATGCGGTATTAGCCTTAGATGAGAAGATGAAAGGTGTGGATGAGGATTTATATGAAAAAGCCTGCCAAAATACACGCATACAGACAATGTGGGCCTTCCAGAACCAGCTTTTTGGCATTGCCTACCGCTATTCCGAAGCCACCAAGCAAAGCTGGCTCAAGGAATGGGAAAAGATGATGGAATTCTGTCGGGTAAATCACCCGGCCAGCACTTTCTCGCCCGCTTTCCATGAAGTAGTATGTAACAATGCCGGCATTACTTACTACACTAAAGAAGAACCGGTAGAAGAAGACTTGAAGAAAAATCCCAATAAATTGATTTTCCATTACATCGAAAAGAACCTTACAGCTCAGGCGCAGGAATCGGCCATGGCACTGCTTTTCCTAAGGGACGCAAACGAGGAAAAATACGACCCTGAAATACTTCCGCTGGAAGAACGATTCAAGCAACTGTATCCACAAAGCAAATGGCAACCGCTGATAGATGAGGCCATTGCCAAGAACAAGGCTTTCAATCAAGCTAAAATACCCGACTACATCCACTTCCCTAATATAGACAACGCCAAGACGTTCAAAGAGATTACCGACTTATATAAAGGAAAGGTTATCTTCATGGATATATGGGCAACCTGGTGCGGTCCTTGTCGTGCCTCTTTCGCCTATGTAAAACCCTTACAAGAATATGCCAAAGCGAACGACATCGTACTGCTGTATCTCTCCATTGACCGTCCGGAAGAGGATGCCAAATGGCGCAAGATGGCAGCACATTATGACCTGATGGGCGAGCATGTACGCGTGCAGGAAGCGTTTAAGGATGAAATATACACAACCTTCGGCAATGCACAAAAAGCACTTTCCATTCCTCATTGCGTGATTATCGGGAAGGATGGAGAAATCAAGTTCAAATCGGCAGCTTCTCCAGAAGATATAGAAAAACTAAAATCTCAATTGGAAGAGGCAGCGCAGACAGGAGCATAACCCCTATTGCTACTGAAACTCCTAATACACAGAAAAACCGCCACGTATCCCTTCCAAGATGCGTGGCGGCTATGTTTTACTTCAATGCTTTCCCGTCGGAGAAGGCATTACCCGCCTTCTCTCCTATCACCAGATAGTGATGATGAATCGGGTCGTACGTAATCGGTTTCAAACGGGCAGGGTCAATCTGGCCGTTTTCATCCAAAATCTCTTCTGCTGCCGACACGTTGACAATACGGCCTACCAGATGGTTACTCTCCTGGTCGTACGAAACCAGCTCACATTCCAGCGTCATAGGCAGTTCCTCAATGAGCGGTGCATTCACAAACTCCGATTTTACGGCATGGAAACCGGCTTTGGCAAATTTGTCCGGCTCTTTCTTTCCTGAAACAAGCCCCACATAATCGCAAGCTGCCACATGGTCGGCTGTAGCCATACTCACAGTAAAAGCCTTCGTAGCCAGAATATTCTGGGTCGTCTTGTGTCCTTCGGCCAGGCAGATGCCCACCATGTCATCCGTATAGATTCCTCCCCACGCCGCATTCATGGCGTTAGGTTTTCCATTCTCGTCGTACGCAGCCACGATAAATACGGGCATCGGGTACAACCATGTTTTTACTCCAAAATTCTTTCGCATAGCCTGTATATTTTAAAACAACATTTATTCAGATTCTCATTATTCCCATAATTTCTGCCAGCAATTTTCTGAATCATGATCCAAACTGCAAACATAAGCAGAATGTGAGGGTGTTTCTGACTCTCCTTCCCCTTTCAACCACTTCAGTTTCAAGTTTACAGTACAATTATCCGATAATTCTTTTGTCCTTTTCCAATCGTTGAGGTACCATTCATTACTAGTGAGAATCAAGTCGACCACTTCCTGCTTTGAAAGTATAAAGTAATGAAATTCCATATCAAGCCCTTCGCCGATAACTTGAACGAATACCCATGGTCCTTTAATCTTTTCCAACAAAGTATCCACCTTCTGAATCGTACATCCTACATTAAAGTTAGGATTCTGCCCCAATTGAGTTTTTACCTGAACAAGAGAAACTTTATCGGTCTCTGGATTTATACACACCAAATCTATGGATTCAAAATTCGTAATAGAAGCATTAGCATTCAACACATTCCATCCCTGTTGCATCAATTTCACTGAAACCATCTGTTCTCCAATGGCTCCTACTAAAGATTTCTTCATATTTCCTTTTCAAATTCTCAATATAAATACCGATCTCGCAAATATCCTTTCCATTTACTGTCTTCCTCACAAGAAAAAAACACATAATGCCCCATTGCTTCAAACAGTCGCTCATAAGTAAGAGGAAGAAATGTACTTCGGCCTTTCTCTGTCAACAAACGCTCGTATTCAGGAAGCACCTTCTCATAGTGCCTGCTCCCAGAAGGATATAAATGAACCGACAAGAAACGGCGGATATCATGATGCTGTACCATCGACATGCCAAGCATATGATTGCGCCACAACTGACGGTAATCATCTTCTATCAGAACTTTTGGAAAGGCTTCCTCGTCAGTGGCAGCAGAAAGCGTGTGATAACATCCACTCTGAAGGGTGACACGCAGATACTCTTCACTCAGTTTCTCCCGGGTATGCCTATATTCAGACGAACCCGGCTGCAACTTATAGGCCATTTCCGTGTATTTTACTTCTATACCGATTCCACAGAAAGCATCCAAATTATCCTTGTACACAATGTAACAGTCAAACGAGGTACCGTCATTCAAATAGCGCCATCCATCTGTAGTGTCTTCAGAAGAAGGAGCATATTCAATCCGGATACAGGTCACCTCCTTCACTTCCAGCCCAGTCAGTTCCTTCAAAAGTTCACCACACGCTTCTTTCGCACGAGAAGTAAGTCCCATCGGGAAAAACAAGTTCCACGGAATATGTTCACTACGGAGTAAGTTAGCCCATAACGGCTGTCTGTACGCCCCTATGGCTGACAAAATTTCTTTCCGGAAACCTTCATAGAAATTTAATCCCTTCCGGGCATCCTTTTCCTGAAGCACATTCCCATAATAGTTCTTCGTACCATCCTGCCTATTCAATGAATTGGCCTCACATCCCACCTGCAAACAATTCCGACGGAAATCAGATTGTTTGGTCCGAGCAATACGCTGCCAGTCCGTGTCTCCTGCATAAGGCTCGACTTTTTCAGTTATCGCCACCTTAATCACCCCATCCAGACGACTTTCGAATATGCGGTAAGCTTCTTCTATCTCATTAAGCGGGAAGCGGTGTGTAATGAGCGGTGTAGTGTCAATCTTTCCTTCCGCTATCAACCGGAGGATTTCGGCACAGTCGCAACCGTCTACCCCGCCTGTCTTGAAGGTGAGGTTCTTGCCGTACATGTCGGGCAAGGGAAGCACCTGCGGACAATCGTACAAGGCCACGACAGTCACAATGGCATTCGGACGGGCACACTCCCAAGCCAGCCGGAAGGTATCATCGGCTCCGGCCACTTCAATGACTACATCGGCTCCTCCGTGCGCGCTGTGGGCTTTCACAAACTCCTGACACTGTTCCGGAGTAGTGACCAGTACCTCGGGATAATGGGTCTGCACGAAACGGATGCGCTCTTCCGATTTCTCACACACAATGAGACGGTGCGGATGTTTCAGTCGGGCACAGAGCAACGTACAGATTCCCGTAGGTCCGGCTCCAATCAGCAGCACCGTATCTTCGGGCGTAATTTCCGAGATACGGGCAGCCCAGAAACCGGTAGCCAGAATATCGCCCACGAAAAGCGCCTGCTCGTCCGTCACTCCGTCGGGAATACGGTTCAACCCCTGGTCGGCATGCGGCACCCGCACATATTCCGCTTGTCCTCCGTCAATGCGGCAACCCAGTGCCCATCCTCCGTCGGGGTCCTCACAATTGTTTACATATCCGTGCTGGCAGAAAAAACATTCCCCGCAGAAGGTCTCCACGTTGACCGTCACCCGGTCACCCGGCTTCACGGTAGTGACCTCAGCTCCTACTTGTTCCACGATGCCCACCATCTCATGCCCCACCGTAATACCCGGTACAGCACGCGGCACGCTGCCGTGCTTGATGTGTAAATCACTGGTGCAAATGCTTCCCAACGTGACGCGCACCAGGGCGTCCTTCGGGTCTTTCAGTTCGGGCACAGGCTTCTCTATCAATGAGAAACGGCCATGCTCCATATACGTATAAGCTAACATATTTCTTCCCATTTTATTTACATACATATCATTGGTCTTTCGTGACACTGTCTACATAATAATTCTTCCGATCTCGTGCATGTTCCTTTGAAAGCAAAGGGAAGCGTGACTGACGATCTTCATACAATTCCTCGTAATCCTGGGTATAATCGGCATGAGGCACCACATTTACATCAAAGGTCAGACGATACACGCTGGTCGAGTCAAAATTACCATAAAGCAGAATTTCGTGCGCCACATAACCGATGTTTTTGGAACTGTCATATTCAAACTTCAGCACTACTGAACGTCCGGAGGGCACTACCTTCCGACCTTCGTTCACCTTAATACAGCCACACGTGGTCTGTATCTCACTAATAATCAGCTCGGCATTTCCCGTGTTCTTCAGTTCATAATCCAATGCCAGTTTTTGCCCGGTCCTGATTGGATAATAATGACGGTTGGCGTCCGTCACACTGACACTGGTCGTCTGCAGCCGGGTGTGACATCCTGCCAGAAAACAGAGGCTGCAACACAAACATACGGCCACCCACAAATACTTACTCATTACCTTCATACCATTCTATTTCATCACAAGCCATCTTTTTGAGATGACCTGAAGTTATTATTATTTTTATATCTCCCTGCGACTCGGCTGCCTTGGTATTTACGACTGCCTTGACAATTGAAAAATCATCCGGAGCAGACGAAGCTTTCCAGCTGCCCAACAATTTCTCACCCTGGAAGACTTTTACTTCCGACGGACTTCCTATCTTCCAAGCCGAAGCATGAAGAAACGACAGTACCATCCTTCCGGAACGTTGCGACTGCCCTTTAGGGATAACAAGCTGCCACTCTTTCTGAGAAGTAATCACCCAGTGCAGATGATAGTCGTGAGGAAAACCATAATACCCATCTGTCCATGCAGGAACCGGTGAAGTACGATTCCCGTCCGAAGCAAGCACAGATACGGCCTGGCCAGACAACTTATTTCTTTTCTGTGGAGCATGAAAGCGGATGCGCTGCCATTCTGCCACGTATTCATCCAGCAAACCGTTGGCTTCCTTATACCGACTCCAATTCGGGAAGCTTTTGTAGCCTTTCAGTAAATCCAGAAACTCGGAAGCCTGTAACGATACGCCCTTTCCGCTACGAATCAATTCCAGTTGCGTAAAGTTTAAGGCCGTGAGCAACTGATTCAGCCGTCTTCGCTCCTCCTCCCCTGCTGTTTTCGACAAGCGGTCCAATGCGGTATAGAACTGCTGAAATTCTCCGACAGACAGATAGGCGTTCACAGCATCAGATATACCTCCATACCATTCCAGCGTCGCACGCCTGTTACGTACCTGATCTTCCAAACTCAGGTAATATGCAGCCAGCAAATCGCCACTTTGAGGATAAAACCGATGGAAAAAACGCTTCACAAGCTGAGGCACGTCCAGTTCTGTATTCTTCAACAAGGAAGACAGCACAAAACTCTGCACGTCATCAAAAGTGGAATAGTCATCTCCGCTGCCGTTGAAGAATACGCCCCATATTCCTAAACGTTTATAAGTTCGCAACCGATTCTGAATGCTACCCAGACAGGGATAAGGGGTCAGGTAATCGTCAAAATTCCGCATATAATCCCACACAAGTATCCGTTGCGTCACCTTCTGCCAGCGAGTCACCAGATTCGTCCATTCCTGATAGGCCTTTCCTTGTGTAGTCACAAAACTCAACGAAAGGTCTATCGCACTCAATATCACGCCCACATTCTCGGGCAAAGACGTTGCAGGAGGAGTAACGGTCGTTGCGTAAGCGGAAGTATAAAAGCTATGCGCCGGGAAACGAACTGCCAGTCTCCGCAACAAAGAGGTGACTGCCGGAGTCGCATTGGCCGAAGTATTTCCAGCCTTCCGACAAAGGTCACATTGGCATACTTCGTGATTGTCGTCCGGAAGAATGGCAAACAAAGAAGGAGCAGCCTTTGTTCCGTCACCGTAATTTTCCAAAATATAAGACTCAATGGCTTTATATAGTACATCCGACGAGAAGCACCACTGCGTAGGGATACGTTTTCCTGTCACCAATGCCCGTGACGTTTCAGGAATGTTTTCATCGCTACCAAACACTTTCCGAAGGTTATGTCCCCACAGCCCCCAGTGATAATCCACATGGCGATTGACTGTGATAGCCTGCACATCCGGATTGGCCATGGAAGGAGAATAAATGCTCCGGTAAGCAAAATCAAAACTCCTTGCCCCGTCATTCAGTCCGATAATTGCCGGTTCTAAATCATTGGCCTGCCAACGATCATCTTCCTCTGCCATCCGGGCTATCCACTGATATACGAGCCAAAGCATATTTTCTTCCGTGGGTGCCGTGAGAATGGTTTTTCCACCTTCTGTCCGAACGGCATAGTCCGCATGCAAAGACGGGTCGATATGCACATACACTCGGAACTGCCCGTCTGGCTTTTCCACTTCCGTCAGGCAACTCTTGTCTGTTACCCTGCGAGCCGATTGTCTCCACAAATAGGAAGCCCACTTGGAGTCTGCTTTCTGTTCCTCTTGCAAAGGCAAGATGGCAAACTCTTTGTATGAGCCAAATCCTTCTGCCGGACGACAGCCGTATGTCGTCACACCGCAACCCCACACCACAATCAGGCACAACAGACGGACAAACTTAGAAACTAAAAATGAGTTGCGCATAGACATTATATAAATCTTTGTAACGGGAGGATGACGCATCCTCTTCCACAGCAGAAGAAGACTGGTTGTAAAAATGATAGTACGTGGCCATCAGCCCTAAGGACACATGCTTGCTCACCATGTACACACCACCTACTCCCACCATAAAATTCCATTTCTCGAAACTGCCCGGCATCAGTTTGTCCACAAATTCCGATTCAGGAGCCGTACCAGCTCCTACAGTACCCAACAGATGAGTATGTCCGTCCTGAAGCGGATAGAAGCGGGCCTGTGCATTCAGGTTGAAGTACGGCTTCTTCTGAAGCAGATACCCGTCGCCATTCAACCGGACAGTCCACTGCTCCCGATAAAGGGCACTGGTCAGTCGCAGGTTGTACATGTTACCCGAAACTCCCTCTCCGGTCTCAACAGCCGGTACATAATTTTTCTTGTAGCCTACGGAAACACCCAATTCCACGTCTTTCGGGAAATAGTAACTGATGCCAGCCTCTCCCAGCCAGGAAGGGAAAATATGGTCCGCTCCGGCAAAGGCCAGGTTTCCGGTCCATCGGGTACCGAACCGATGCGCCCAGTCCAAGCGTAACTGTACACCGGAATTGTCTGTCACCGGCACCTCTCCTTCCTCCACATCCACACGGCGGGAAGCTAAATTGACCGTACCGGTGAACGTATCTCTTTTCTGCAAACGAGTGTAAGAGATTGATGACACCGTGTTCGACCGACCTCCATCGGCATACCACCCTAACAGCAAATCCGTCTCCAGCCGATTGCGGTATCCTTTCCGTTGCACCCCTTTCAACATCTGCCGGTATTCCGCTTCCTGCCACACCGGAGGCGTGTAACGCACATACGACCGATAAGCTCCTTGGTAATCGCCAGCCTGCTCCTGTATGCGTCCCTTCAAATTCCACAACTCCGGATTGGCTGCATCAAGCGACAAAGCCTTGTCCACCGTAGCAAGTGCCTGCGATGTCTGTTTCTCCTTAAACTGTGCTTCGGCCTTTCCCTGTGCATGGGCTGAATAGGCCTGTACGATTTCCTTATTCCCCGACAATGAATCCGCCCAGGGAGTCAGCAAATCAATGCCTTCCGTATACCGCTTGTCACGATACAAGGCAGCCGCCCGCTTCACGACAAAGAAAGGTTCTTGAGGATAGCGCTGTAAACCTGAATTCACATAGCCTTCTGTCTCATCGTAGGCTTCCATCTTTTCTGACGTACGTACCGCATACATCAACGCTGTTTTTGAGTCCGGTGCCACTGCTGTCCAGTGTGCAGCTACACGGTATGACTCCCGGTCGGCTCCCTCTTCCAGCAACTGCCGAAGATAAGCCACGGCTATCTCCTCATACAGTTCCGAATCCGCCATCCGATTGTGCTCCAGTTCATCCAGCGCCTCTGCCGAACGACCGCTCCGACTAAGTGCCCACGCTTTTTGCGATACATAAAGAGACTGGTCACCCTTAACTCTGCGCAAAGAATCCACCGTTGCCACGATCTGTCCGTGTCGGTTCATGGCCGACAAGCAATCCAGGCGTTTTCGCGTAGCTACTCCCTCCAGCTCCGTTCCTTCGGAAAGCGACCAGGCCGCATCCAAATCGGTCAACGCGTCGGCATAATTTCCTCTCGCCATAGCCTGGTCTGCCCTTTCCAGTTTCAGTGACACCAGTTCCTGTACCCCGTCATCCGTCGGCTTCATACGTACTAATTTTTCCAATGCAGACACGGCAGCAGGCATATTCCCCATCCGACGATGCAAGCGGTACTGACGATATAAGACAAACTCATCTTCACCGTGCAGCCGTTTGTATTCATTCAGATAGAACAACGCATCTTCATCATATCCTCTGGAGATGGACGTACGAATCAAGTAATCCAAAGCTTCCTCAGACCGCTGGGCATCATACACCCGTCCATACAGCAGATATGGGTCTTTCCAACTTTCTTTCCGGGCAGCTTCGAGCAGCAGTTCCGCAGCCTCCCGCTGCAGTCCGCCCGACCTGCTCTTTTGCAGCAAATCCACCGCCTCCTTATCGTTCCCTCGTTCCGCTAAAATGGAAGCCTTCTTTCTGAGCAGCGCCTCATCACCCGGAAGATGTATCAACCCCTCCGACAAGGCAGCTACCGCCTCTTCCGAACGCCCTTCCCGAAGCAGCATATTGCTCAACGCTAAATAATAATCCCGTTCTCCCGGCTTGTATTTCAACAGTATGCGGAGATTACCCATTGCCTTTTCATATTCTCCCCGTTTCTGCTCAGCCATATACTTTTCTTCCAGCCGGTTCACATAATCTTTCCGTACCACACTGTCGGTAGGATAAATGACATACAGTCGTTCCAATAACCGGTCGGCTTCAATCTGGTTTCCCTGCTTGCGATACAGGCCGATTTTCTTTTTCCACAAAGCCTGATCGTACGGATAGAGTTCCAGCAATTCGTTGACATAACAAATGGCACTCGAGAGCTGTCCGATTTCCTCTTCCAATGTAGCTAACTGCCATTTGGCTTGATAACTTTCCCCATCCTGCCGTACAGCCTTTATCAGGAAATAGCGGGCGTTATCAGTATCTTTCTGCTGCCAGAAATACATTCCCGCCCAACGGTTCAAGTCTGAGTCATTGGGATATCGTTTCAAAGCTTCCTCAAGCAATGGTTTCATGTCGTTCCAGGACTTTTTCTCATACAAGGCCTTGAGCTGTTTATCGTAATCATCGGCAGTTATCGTTCCGGCATACATCGGTCCCATACAGCAACAGCCCACCAGCCACATCAATGCCCACTTTTTTATTCTTGTTTTCATTTGTATTCTTATTTAGTTGTACTCTCTTTTTTGCTGAATCCTTTTCGGGTCATTTCTCCCCACACGGCCTTTTGCCCGGTCAGATAGTTCAGGTATCCCCTTAAGGAGAAAAACACGACCATTGGATGGTAGAAAAACGGTTCGGTCAGCGCCGCAAGGAATATCCATAGATAGGATTTTATCTTCTTATACGAGCCGCCTATTGCATAGTCAAACGAAATCAGGAACAAGGAGAGCAAAATACAAAATGTATAGATAGCCAGGAACATCACCAGAGCATAGCCCCAGTTCACGCCTCCCGTAATACCTAAGAAAATCAGTGTCAGCATACCCAGAAACTCAATTAAAGGAGCCGTCAGTTCAAACACTAACAGATAAGGCAGGGTCACCATTCCTAACTGACGATAACGGGGATTCCCAATCAGCCTGCGATGCTTGTAGAAAGTCTGGATAAGTCCTCTTCCCCAGCGGATGCGCTGTCGGGAAAGTACTTTCAGCGTGGCCGGTCCTTCGGTCCAGCAGCAGGTATAAGGAATCTGCACCACCCGATACGGACGCTTGGTCTCACAACAGTAGGCCACCATACGAATCAGCATATCCATGTCCTCAGCAAAGGAATCCGGACTGTAACCGCCAGCTGCCATCACTACCTCACGGTTGAAGAGTCCGTAGCCTCCCGACACGTTGGGCATGGCGTTGATGGCAGACCATCCCATCTTTCCAATCAAGAACGAGCGCATGTACTCCAATGTCTGAAACAACGGAACCGGAGCATGCGGCGGATACGCTTCCACAATCAGTCCTTTCTCTACCTTACAGCCATTCGACAAGGCCATGGCTCCACTCACCGCAATGATATTTTCCTGCTTCAGCAACGGCAGCACACATCGAAAAATAGCATCCTTCGCTAAGATACAGTCCACATCCGTATTAATGAAATAAGGGAATACCGCCGCATTCAGCCCTGCATTTACCGCATCCGCCTTCGTACCCCCGTTCACCTTATCCACCACTTTCAAGCGGGCAAACTCGGGACGGGTAGACTTAAACATCCTCCGGTAGGGCTTTGTCTTCAACTGGGCCACGTAGGCATAAGGAACCTCCACCAGGTCAAAGTTCTCAATCAGTCGCTCCAGCGTACGGTCCTTACTTCCGTCGTTCACAATAATTACCTCAAAAAGAGGATAGTCTTGTGACAGAAGCGAATGAACGTTCTCTACAATAGTCGTTTCTTCGTTGTACGCAGGTGCCACAATGGAGACTCCCGGCGTAAAGGGGCTCTTATGGAGCAGATTGCGGGCATACGACTCCAGGTTGCGCCGCTTGTTTCTCAGAATGGAGATTTCCGCCATCCACATCAGTGCCACATACGAAAGGATAAGAGCCAAGGAATAAATGAATACGGCATGTCCGTAGAAGTTCAATATAAATTCTTTCATTTTGTTCGTCGTTTTAAATTGTATCAGCTAATCAGTTCACTACAGAGATTCCGGCAGACGCCTCACGGTCTATCAGACGATCTTCCACATGCTGGAAAAGTATCAGTTCCGCCGGTCCTGCCTTCTCCTTCAAGGCATGAAACAAGGTTACACCTCCGTCACCCGATTTCAGCAAACAGCGCAACGCCACCCGTTTAGTCAGCATGGACGAAGTGTCACGATAAGCCTGTGCAAAAAACTCGTCTGAAGAACGAGGTGCCACTACATACAACGTATGCAGGATTTCACGTTTCAGTTCTTCCGTCTGCATATAATACATCTCCTTCAGCGTACTCTCTGCTTCCTCCATCCGGCGAGTGGCCACGCTCTCTATTGCTGCCTTACGTACCGAAAGTTCCGGATGTTGCAGGAAATGCAACAGGTGTTCCATGTCACGCGAATTTCCCCAGTATGCCGTTTCCTTAATAAAAAACTCCTTTATCTCATGGCCGTCCAGCCGGTCCATCACCGGGATAAAGGAAGGAAGCTGTTTCTGCATGGAGTGGCATACCGAGAAAATCTGATGCGTTTCCAGCATATCCCATGGCACAAAGCTCACCTTCTGCCGATTGTCTTCAAAATACAGAAACGGATCTTCCATGTTACTGATGATATAATACAGACGGGCTGCTTTTCTCAATCGCACATCCCGATGATTCACCAGTCCCGTCACAAAACTGTCCGGCAATTCGATGTGCAAGATGCGAATGGCCTCTATCACATTTTCAATCTCTTTTTCCCTTCCCTTGACCATCCGGTCTTCCATAAAGCGAACCAACCCCATCAGGTGCATCACCGACTGCATATTGGTTATGGCAGACGGACTAAGTTCCACTTCCACATGAAATTCCAACAGAATGTCAATCAAAGCCATATTCTCACGGTAAGAAAAATGCGTATCCTTATCCATACCCATCATCTCCAGCAAGCGATTCTCCGGAAGCACTTCCTCTGCCTGAGCCACCTCCCGAAAACGTGGATAATATTTTTCCTTCAACGCATGATATACGCAGGCATCCTGACGGCGCTTGTGTACATCCCATAATAAAGTATAAATCAAAAGCAGCATCGCCACACACGACAACTGAATGATGATGTACGAAATACGTACCGCCCAGGGCAACTCCTTATAAAGTCCTGTCAAAGTATAAAAATAATGGCGCAGGTAATCACCGCCTTCTAACAAAATGTGGTTCTCCCACGCACGAGGAATCAGGACATCGCCCGACTGTACCATCTGATAGTTCCTGAAAAGGAAAAGAAACAATAAAAGGAGGATAAGAGCAAGTATCAGGACAGTAGATAGAGTTTTATTGAATTTCATACGGCAAGTTTAAAAAACAGCGAAAGTAAAGGTAAACAAATTATTACAATATTTACTATTTTATCTAACAATCGTACACCCCTATGCTAAGAAACATATAAAAGCCTCACTCCTGTCCTCCCGACCCGACCGATTATCGCTGTATACGAATTTTTCAGTCCGCAAAATACGCCTTCAGCACTTCTCCAAACACCTCTCCCGGTGCAATCTTATCGAACAGCATCATCGAGGTATGCAGTTTCAGTACATCCACCTCCGACCCCATCAGTTGCCGCACCGTACGATGGCCACGATGAGCTAACAAGACATGAGAGATTTCCCGCAGGCGGGCACCCAATACAGGATGTGCCAGATAAGCCCGGGCCTCTTCTTCCCCGTCCAGTCCGTAGAACTCCGAGTTGTAACTATAGCCTAAGCCCTTCTGCTGAGGGAAGATATACCAAATCCAATGGCTGCGCTTACCGCCATTCCTGATTTCCTTCAATGCCACGGGATACACGCCTTCCTGCGCATCCAAAAACCGTTGCAGATTAAACTTCGTATGCGACATATTCCTTCGTTTTTTATCTTTACTCAAATGTAAGGATAATCCCTTAATGAGCCAACGGCCGCAAGGAGAATTATTTTGGCCACAAGCACAATCTTCAGACAGAAGAACAAAAAGACAAAAGATTAGGACGAGAATATTTCTTTTTATAGAAATATTCTCTTTTGTTCTTCTGTCTGAAAAAGAGTACATTTACATTTTTATTTCCTAATTCTTCGTTAATTAAAGAGTTATGCTTATATTTGTTCCGAAAATCCGCATAAAGCGGGTTTCATCGCACATTGATTTTAGATACAACAAATGATCGTTAAAGATGTCACACAAAGTTTTCGTTACGTTCCGCTGAGGTCCTGACCGGATTTTTCTCAGCATAGGAATCGAATGAATTATTGCTTCCGACAAGGAGGCGGGGATTGTTGTGCTCTTTGACGTACTAGCTGCGCACCTCTCTTTCGATAGGGAAACGAGAGGGAATTTACGCTGCTACGGACCTTCAGTGTCCGTAAGCTTCTATCTCTATCTATTTCTATTTTCTCATTTTAAAATTCGTTTGTTGTATATGAAAAATGTCATGTTACGTGCTACACGCACCTTTATTGAAGATCTCTGTGCTCCCGAATACGCTCACAACCACCTCGCCGTGGAAATCTCTCATCCCTATGGTTTTACCGATGCTCAGGAACTCTCTATCCGGATGTATTCCAGCGAATACCGCCTGTTGGGCTGTGACACCCGTTCACTGAAAGGGAAAAGGCCCCGAAAAGTACGGTTCGACATACTCTCTGAAGAAGAATGGGAAGCCGGACTCTACCGTATCTACATCTACCGCAACGGACGCCCGGTAGGATGGACACTCTTAGAACTCTATTCCGGCTACGAATGCTGGGACAAGACCGAGGTGGAGGATTTCCAGACCCGCCCTGAAGAAAAATACTTTGCCGAGACCTTCTGTTTCCTGCCCCTGTTCTCCTGGATGCACCAGGAACAGTGTGACTCGAACCTCATCCGGCAGTTCCTCGAAACATTGTATGCGCTCGACAGCCACCAGCTTGCCGTACCTCACCTGCTTGTTTCAGGCAATCAGGCCCGCAAATATGCCGCCCGCCTGCTGGCCCGCCATTTTTGTGAAAAGCAGACCGCTCTTTGCAGCCATTTCTCCCTACAGGAATTGCTGGAGGGTTCCCTGCAATGGAAAGTCCTGCAAGAGAAGATGGATACTCGAAAAGTGGTGCTGGTGGAAGTACCCTACAAGGAGTACACCCGACAGGAATCCAACCTGCTCGACCTGTTAGGAAACCTGATGGAACAGAAAGTTTCTTCCGGCCCTATCTTCATCTTCTACGGCACAATGGACAGTACCTATCAGTTGCGCAGATGCAGCACAGCAATGAGCCGCATCTTTACGGAAGAGAACACCATCTATACACCCGACAAGGCGGAAACCGATGACCCAGGCGAAGCCTTTACAGTAGATAATCTTCCTTTACCGTTTGATGAAGAACAGCCGTTTCCGCATACCGAAGAAGATAGTCCCCTACCCGAAGACGACACGCCATCGGATGCCGAACAGGCCTTGCAAGAGATGGTGGGACTGACCCGCCTGAAGGAAGACTTGCAGGAGGCCCGGATGATGGCCGCCTTCATGAAGCGGCGTATGGAATTAGGGCTCGACACGAAACTGGACAACCGCCACCACATGCTGTTCTTAGGCAATCCCGGTACTGGAAAGACGACGGTGGCCAAACTCATCGGACAGCTGTATCACCAGATGGGACTCCTTTCCAGCGGACATACCATAGAGACATGCCGCACCAAGTTGGTGGGCGAATACATCGGTGAGACAGAAAAGCACATCAGGCAGACCATCGAGGAAGCCCGGGGAGGCGTACTTTTCATCGACGAAGCCTACACCCTGATTACCACGAAACAAGAAACGAAAGATTTCGGGAAAGAGGTGATTCACGCCCTACTCACCGTGCTCTCGGAACCCAACCCTGATATGATTATCATCCTGGCCGGCTACGAGGACAAGATGCAGCAGATGCTCCGTACCAACCCCGGCTTGCAGGAACGTTTCCCTCTCCAGTTCTACTTTGACGATTACAATGCGGACGAGCTGATGGAAATGGCGCACCGTCTCTTGCAGAAACGCAATTTCCAGCTGACTCCTGAAGCGGACAAGGAACTGTACGCTCTGATTACGGAAGCCACTGCCCAGCGTGATGAGTATTTCGGCAACGGACGCTGGCTGCACAACCTGATTGAGCAGGGTATCATTAAATGCATGGCCCAGCGTATCATGTCGCAACCTTCCATTCCCGATAACACCTTCCTGTTCCGTACCATCACCCAGGAAGATGTCGTGAAAGCAGGTAATCGTCTCCGCGGCAAGCAGGTAGTGAAACTGGAACCGCAGCCCATCCGTCGCATCGGGTTCAGGGCCTGAAAAAATTACCGACCAATCGCTAAAAATCCCCCTGCTTTCGCTCGAAGTGAAGCAGAGGGATTCTTTATATTTCCCATATTCTTTTTCTCTCATTAATTGAACACTAGTCTGTCCGTATCATACCCGCGCTGACGCAACTTACCTATCAATTCCTGAAGTACTTCGTCGGGCAGGGTTTCTTCGCGGCTCATAATCCAGAGATACTTGTCGCTGCTACTGCCTATCAGCACATAGCGATAGTCCGGGTCAATATCGAGCACGTAATAGTCGGCATAGAACCACAGGAAGAACGACACTTTCAGTTTGCCGGGGTCGTTCGGATCGGGCTGTTTCGCCTTTCCCTTGATTTCCTTGTACTTTCCATCCTTGTATCCCGCGTTCAGCACCTTAATGCGCCCGTTGGGAAGTAAGGTATATGTGGCCGTTACACGGGTCATGTTCTTTTCAAAACGATGGTCATAGCGGGCTATCTCGTACCACTTCCCCATAAAACGCGATACGTCGAACGTCTGCACCGTCCGGTTGTCTATCTCAGTATTGTTGCTGCTTTGGCAACCGCCAAGCCCTAACAGGACACACAGAAAAATCAGGATGTGTTTCATAACGTGTATTTTTTAAGTTCAAAGGTTATATCTCCCACAAATATACCAAAACCTGACCAATTACGGAGAAATCGATGAAAAATAAATACCCCAATCGTTAGGTCAGCTACACAAGAATACCTACCTTTAAGACCGTTATTTTTTACCAGGCAATCTATCAGAAAAATATGAAAAAGACAAAACTATTTTTTGCAGGTGCTGCCATCCTGATATGGGGAGGAACGGCCGTGCATGCCCAGTCGTGGAGAAACGGCGGGGCAGTTTCTTTGGATAAGCAATATGCCGATTATCCTTGTGTGAATTTACTGGACAGTACCAGTGTGACGGTTGAACCCACCGGACAAGGTTCGTTTGCGGTCTGCCGGGCCGTACGGGTGCAGACAACTGCCGGAGCCTTGCAGCAACGGGTACTGAAATACGATTACGACCCGCTGACGGCAGCCGCCACCTTCAAGCGAGTGACCATTTACCATGCTGACGGAACCTATACATCGGTCGATGTGAGCAAGGCCTGCGACTACGCCGCTCCGGCCAGAGCTATCTACTGGGGAGCCCGCCAGATTATGCTGGAACTGGGTGCACTGCAACCGGGCGACATCATCGACTATGAAATCGACAAGAAAGGATTCACGTATGCCCTGCTGAGTGATGCACCCCAGTCAGGCGACGACTCCCGCTTTATCCCGCCCATGCGCGGACAGTTCTACGACATCGTACCCTTCTGGTCGGACGACCCTACCCTGCGGAAAGTGTACCGCGTCAGTCTGCCGGCCGAAAAAGAAATGCAATTCCAGTTCTATCAGGGCAGCTGCGCTTCCTCCATGCGCTACGAAGACGGACGGAAAGTCTATACTTTCGCCAAAGATGCCATCATGCCCTTCCGTCGGGAACCGAACATGGTCGACTTCTATGATGCCGCACCGAAGCTGATGATGTCTACCACTGCCGACTGGAAAGAGAAGTCACGCTGGTTCTACGGAGTCAACGAAGACTACGGCAGTTTCACCGCCATTCCGGAAGCCCAGAAGAAAGTAGACGAACTCATTCGGGGTAAAAAGACCGAACTGGAAAAAGTGGCGATACTCACCCACTGGGTGGCCGATAACATCCGTTATGCAGGTATCTCCATGGGAAAGGGAGAAGGATTCACCCTGCACAACCTGAAGATGAACTACACCGACCGTTGCGGTGTGTGCAAGGACATTGCCGGCACGCTGATAGCCTTCCTGCGAATGGCAGGATTCGAAGCCTTTCCAGCCATGACCATGGCTGGCAGCCGGGTGGAAACCATTCCAGCCGACCATTTCAACCACTGCGTGGCTGTGGTGAAACTCAGTGACGGCACGATGATGCCGCTCGACCCCACATGGGTACCTTTCTGCCGGGAATTGTGGAGCAGTGCCGAACAGCAGCAAAATTACCTGCCGGGCACACCGGAAGGCACCGACCTGTGCCTAACTCCCATCTCCGACCCGGAAAACCATTACGTACGCATCAAGGCACAGAACACCCTCGATGAAAAAGGCACGTTGAAAGGATCCTTCACCATCGAAGCCGAGGGACAGAGCGACAGCAACATCCGCCGCATCTTCACCACCGGATTTCAGAGCGAATGGGCACATACCATGGAACGCCAGTTGCTGAACGTATCGCCCAAAGCCCGATTGAAAAGTGTGGACTACGGACGGACACCGAAAGACTACCAGCGCGCCCCTATCCAGATTACGTTCCGCTACGAGATTCCGGAATATGCACTGAAAGGCGACCAGGGAGAAATGGTTTTCAAACCTTTCGTGCTGAATAACCTCTACACGCAAGTCCTCTCCTACCTGCGGATAGATACCAGCCTGGAGAAACGGGCCTACGGCTTCAAGGACGGCTGCTCCCGTCTGGTGGAAATGGAAGAAAACCTGAAACTTCCTGCAGGATACGAATGGCAAGGAAAGGAAAAGCAGGACCAGATGGACGGCTCCGGAGCCGGATTTACCGGATACATGGGCCAAAACGGCAACCAGTTGCAGGTGAAAACATCCTTGCGCCTGAAGAAGCGGGTCTACGAAGCATCCGACTGGGAAAGTTTCCGGAATGCGGTGAACACAGCCAAAGGATATGGAGAATATATTGTGGTAAAGAAATAACCACTCATACGAGGATTTAATAAGAAACGAAGCGTAATGAAAACATTATCAATCTACATAGGAATCATAGGAATGCTTTTGCTGGCTGTACTGCCGGCCAGAGCCGCATCAGAAGCAGAATTCCGCAAACTCTCGAAAACGTACACCCTGCGTGCCGACGGCAGTCAGGAGATGCGGGTGCAGAAGGAACTCACCCTGTTCACCCATGCCGCCATGAACGGCCTGTACGGAGAAACATTTATTGTGTATAACCCCGACTTCCAGAAGTTGGAGATTCACGAATCCTACACCCGTCAGAAAGATGGCACCGTGGTTCAGACACCCGCCAATGCCTTCGTAGAGGTGTTGCCTGCCGCAGCTGCCAACGCACCGGCCTACAACCAGTTGAAAGAAATGGTCGTGGTGCACACCGGACTTGAATTAGGTGCCACCATCGTGCTGGATTACTCCATTGTAAGCAAAGCCGGTTACCTGCCGGAACTTGATGTCTGCTGTCCGGTCAAAGAACTTTCTCCCATCAAGGAATTCACCTTCCGCCTGAACGTACCAGCCGGAAAATCGGTACACTATGAACTGCTGAACGCTTCTGCCCAGCCGTCCATTTCCCAGAGAGACGGAATGAAATCCTTCACCTGGACACTAAAGGAAGTGAAGCCCCGTCCTTACGCCTATCCTTCTGCAAGAGGAAGTATGGGACAAGCACAAGAAGTAGCCAGCGGAATGATGCCCGTCTTCGTGGCCTCAACCTGGTCACGATACGATGAAGCCCTGAAAAGCCTGAAGGCACAATTCCAGCCCGGCAACCGCTCCGTTATCGAAGCAAAGGTAGCCAAACTGACCCGAGGCCTCCAAGGCAATCCGCAAGCTATCCGTAACGCTATTGCCCGCTACATGACCGAACTGTATCAATTGGGCCGTTGCGGCGTATCACTGCAGGATGCCGGCTACCGTCTCCGTCCGGCATCGGAAGTCATCCGTTCGGCTTACGGCACCCAGGCAGAATTAGTGAACCTGGATGTCACCCTGCAGCAGGCAGCCGGACTGGAAGCGGAAGTAGCCGTATGTGCCCTTCGCCCGTCGAAAGCTGAAAACCAAGGTTTGTCTACCATCGTATCGCTGGTAGCCCAGAGCAAGCTGATGCCCGAGAAGGTCACCCTGACAGGCACCGAAGAAGCCAGCCTGCAACCCTTCCTGACAGTGAGCAGCTTGGCTGGAAAACCGCTGACAATGGAAGCTTACTTAGGAGCCAAGGAAATGCAGCAGACCGACACCCTGAGAGTGGACGAAAAGAAGTTGCAGCAGCCTGCCGAAGGATGGGGAATCGTGACACTGAACGACCCGACACCGGTCCGCACGCTCTATGCGTATGCTGCCAATACAACCATTCCCGAGAATATCCTTCTGCCGAGAACTATGAACTGCACGCTGGAGACCATTGTCTGCCTGCCGGAAGGAATGAAAGCAACTCCTCGCACAAACAAGGGAATCAGCAATGCTTGCGGAAAAGTAGTATTCAGCTACCAGCCCACGAAAGAAGGCATGAAAGTGACCCGCAGCCTGCGCGTCAGCCGCCAGTTGCAGACTCCGTCGAGCTACAAGGAACTGTATGCCCTCCTGGCAGAATGGAGAGATACCAATAACCATACGCTGGTGGTAAAGAAAGTAGCAGAATAAGCTGAAAAATAACTCACACGAAAAAGGAATCGCCTCTTAAATGAGTCGGTTCCTTTTCTTTTTCCCCGAAGCTGATACCATACCCAACAACATTTCCAGCCAACTTTTCCGTTTCCTGTTTCCTGCCTGTTTGAATGTTCGCTGAAAATTACTACATTCGCAGTAGAATCAAAATCCAGTGGTTATGAGCAAGCTATATCCGGTAGGAGTGCAAAACTTTGAGAAAGTGATATTGGGTGGTTATGAATACGTCGATAAGACCGCCTTGATTTATCAGTTGTTCAATACAGGAAGTTACTATTTTCTGAGTCGTCCGCGACGCTTCGGAAAAAGCCTGCTATTGTCGACCCTTGAAGCCTATGCACAAGGAAAGAAAGAGCTTTTCAAGGGACTGGCACTGGAGAAGCTGGAGAAGGACTGGACAGTATATCCGGTGCTGCACCTGGATTTGAATACACAGAAATACGATACGCCGGAATCGCTGACCAGCATTTTGAATGATAATCTATGTATTTGGGAAAGTCGATACGGCGCACGGGAAAGTGAGACAAGTCTTTCCCTTCGTTTTCAAGGTATCATCCGCCGTGCCTGCGAGCAGACAGGCCGCCGTGTGGTGATTCTCATCGACGAATACGACAAACCCATGCTTCAGGCCATCGGCAATGAAGCTTTGCAGAACGAATACCGCAGTACCCTGAAAGCCTTCTACGGAGCATTAAAATCCATGGACGGCTGTATCCGCTTTGCCCTGCTCACGGGAGTGACCAAGTTCGGCAAGGTCAGTGTGTTCAGCGATTTGAATAATCTGCGTGACATTTCCATGATTGACCAGTATGCCGAAATCTGCGGTATCAGTGAGAAAGAAATTTATACCTATTTTGAAGAGGATATTCACGAATTAGCCGCAGCTACAGGCATGAGCTATGAGGAAGCTTGTGCAGAACTGAAAACAAACTACGACGGGTATCATTTCACGGAAAATGCCATCGGTATGTACAATCCGTTCAGCCTGCTGAATACCTTTGCCAATCGACGGTTCGGCAGCTACTGGTTTGAGACAGGCACACCGACCTATCTCGTCGAACTGCTCAAGCTCCACCACTATCCGATAGAAGAACTGGAACATATCGTCACCAGTCAGCCTGTACTGGACAGCATCGATACGGCCTCAACCGACCCGATCCCGGTTATCTACCAGAGTGGCTATCTCACCATCAAGGGTTACAACAAGATATTCGAGAACTACACGTTAGGCTTCCCCAACCGCGAGGTGGAACAGGGCTTTTTCAAGTTTCTGCTGCCCAACTATGCATCGGTAAGCGTAAGCAAGTCACCCTACCAGATTCAGTGCTTTGTGGAGGAAGTAATGGCGGGCAAAGTAGATGATTTCTTCGAACGGTTGAAGACCATGTTTGCCGACATTCCATACGAGCTGGCACGCGACCGCGAAGTGCATTACCAGAATATCCTCTACATCATCTTCAAGCTGATGGGCTTCTACGTGCAGGTGGAATACCATACCAGTCGCGGACGGATTGACCTGGTACTCCAGACGCAGGACTACGTGTACATTATGGAATTCAAGTTGAACGGCAGCGCGGACGAAGCTTTGGCCCAGATTCGGGAGAAAGGCTATGCCGCACCTTTTGCCAAGGACAGCCGTACAGTCTACAAGATTGGAGTAAACTTCAGCGATGAGCTTCGGAACATTCAGGAAGTGAAGGTGGAAGTGGAGTCTTGAGCATCGTATCAGTTTATTTCAACTCATAAGAGGTTAACTAATAATATTGTATGAATTGGATGTACAATTAAATAATAACGTAACTTTGTAAATATATCAAAGAAGACTATGTCTAAAACACAAATAAACAAGCAATTGAAAACATGGCAGATAACTTTTATGGTTATGTGGCATTGCTTCGCAAAATCAAGCAAAGGTGCTGATAGCCCAACAACAGGCGATTTATGTTGCCAATGAAGAAATGCCCAGGATGTATTGGGATATTGGCAGTATGTTGCAACAAAGCCAAGATGCAGACGGTTGGGGCAAGAAAACCTTGCAACGGTTAGTGCGGACTTGAAAAACGATTATTCCGAAATAAGAAGATTTACTGTACGTAATATGCAATATATGGTGCAGTTCTTTAACGAGTATAATCAGGAACTTACGATGAATTTCACCCTCCCAATCAAGCACCTGGATTGGACGCACAATCTTGTATTGATAAAGCTGGTTAAAGATATTCGTGCACGCTATTGGTATATGGTACAGAGCATTACCCAATCACTGAACGACACGCTATCTACAAGAAGCCATCAAACTTGATAATTATGGCAAACATGGAGCGTTGGCTAACAATTTCACTGAGACCCTGCCTATTCCGGAAACAAATGATGTGAAATCAATGGTCAGGTGATAATTATTATCTTGACATATTGATATATAAATCATAGATAAAATATAGCAATATGTATGAGAAAAATATATTGGAAAGATGTAAAAAGAAGGTTTGATAAATTAATAGATAGAATTCATGACTTTATCATATTTTTTACAGATTGGTTAGGTTGATATCTATATCAACCAATAGCGATTAACCTTTTGTATATTACCCGATATAAAACAATTATTGTGATATAAATAATCAAAAATAGATATGAAACGGAATTACATTTTATGTCAAGTCATTCTTATTGTTGTAGGGCTGACTTTTTGTAGTTGCAATGTAGAAAAAAATCACTTTCAATTGAGCAGGCATATACCGAACTCAAACTTCCGGAAGAACCTGATAGTTTGTAAATACAATCAATTGTTCAGGTCTCACGTATTTGGGGGGTTACCCAATATCACCACCCGGCTTTCGCTTCCCGTTCTGTCAATGCGGATGCAGAATATTTTTGTTTATTAAATGCTGTCCTTTAGGCACCAGATTCCATGAGAAATGACATTTGCTCAAAATGGATATCAGGATTGGGGCCTTATGCTATACGTGATAAAGAAGACAACGGGAACATAGAAACATTCAATGATTTCAACTGGATTTCAGACTCTTTGGCATTAGGTAAATCCCCGAGTGAGAGCCTCATGAAGCTCAGAGATGCAAACCCAGGAAATAATCGATACGTAAAACAGACGCCTGTCAATATTTCGTATATTGAAACTCAATATTCAGACATACCGAAAGATGATATGGCATATCGTCTTCTCGGTGTCGCCAAATTCTGGAATGCTGTAAACAGTTATTCGCCTAACCGCAATCTCACTGACCGTCCGTGGAATAATGTACTTGCAGTATATATTGCATTGAGATTTGACCGTTCAGTCGGATTCTCCTCCCTATATTCCAGAATAGTTTCCGAATTGTGTGACACACATGCCAATTCATTATGTGTCACAATTTCCGGAGGGCGTTTTGTTCCTTTAATGTGCAAATTTGCAGAGGACCGGTTGTTTATAACTGATACATGTTCTCTTGTTTCCAATAATTTTGAAATCGGAGATGAAATTATTCTTATTGACTCTATCAGTCCAATTAAACGTCTGAATGAACTTGCTTCATACGTACCTCATTCCAACCGGAGTTCACTTCTGAGGATCGGTTCTTATGCCACTTTGCTAACTGCGAAAGATGAAGTCAGTGTAGAGTATGTACGCGAAGGTAAAACTTACACTTCCATGTTTTCGTCTGTTGATGGAAGCAAGTATATCAACAGGAAGTTTCCGCCACAAAATGCTCCTTCCAAACCTGAATTTAAAGAAGTTACAGACGGTGTAGGTTATATAAACATCGGCAGTCTTACTTGCAAAGATGAACAGGATTTGGAGAATTTCTTGGCATCCCATGATAAACTTATAATCGATTTACGTGCATATCCGGCAGAATACGATGTGCTTCACAAACTATTGCCCACTTTCTTCTTTTCTCAGGCTAAAGAAGCTGCAGAAGCTTTATTGCCACAAGCTCACCGACCAGGCGGTTTCATCCGAACTACGGTATCAACAAGAAAAACATCTGAATCGGATAAACTCTATAAAGGAAAAGTTGTTTTATTGGTGAATGCGCATTCGCAATCTACGTCTGAATACTTTACAATGTTTCTGCAAACTATACCAGGTTCTGTTACTGTCGGAAGCCAAACAGCAGGTGCTGATGGTGACGTGACAAAAATTCAGCTCCCTTATGCTTCATTCTATATTACAGGTGCCGGAATATGCTACCCAGACGGAACAAATGCTCAGCGTAATGGAGTGAAAATAGATAAGGTTGTGGAGCCTTCAGCCGAAGGAATTATGTGTGGAGTAGATGAGCAGCTGCAGGCGGCAATTGACTATCTACAAAGAGTTAACATTTGATCTCAAAAACTGCTTTCATGAAACAAATATTCATATCCATTCTGCTTGTATTAAGCACATACTTGAAAGCACAAAGTATTCAGGAAATAGACTCATTATTGTTGGTGGCCTATGAAAATGGCCAGAAAGTCAGAACGGAGTCCATGATTCTAATGAATAAGCTGAACAGCACAGGAACTAATGACGTTTCAGTCTCTGCAATAGATTCTCTTATGCTGCTTCAAGAGCAGACGCAGACAATTGACAAGGAAAATCAATTTCTTGTTCCTTCAATATTGAAGAAATGACTGCCTGAAGGTTTGTCATCGCAATCCTATAAGGCTATATGGTTGATTGTAAATCATGCTGATTTGAAATTCCAGAAAAAGCATCTCCCTATAATGGAAGAAGCTGTGCAGAAAGAGCTTGTAAGTGTCGGCGATTTTGCTGTTTTGACAGATAGAATCAGAATGACCGCAGAAATATGAAACACAATCTTATACCGTCACAGTGGACGGCAGGCAGGTTATATATATCTGGCCTGTAGAAGATGCCAAAATGCTGAATGAACTTCGAAATGAAATCGGCGTCGGTGATATTGAAACATATATCCAGGTCCTTAAAGCAACGGCAGGCTGTGAGGTGATCTACGATCCAAAACAGACAGTTCATCAAATGAAAAAGATGGGACTACTAAAAAATAAAAAAGGGAGAATCTGACGGTTCAAAGCTGAAGATTCTCCCTTTTTAAAAATCAAATCAGTTCAAAATGACTATGAATATGAAGTTAAAAATTTTAGTTATGATCCTGCTATCTGGTTTTATATGACACCTGAAATGCCATAATTAGAGGTGATATAATAAACATATAGGGTAAACGGTTATGGCTTATATTATTATTTTATTCAATCCATTCGCAAACAGGGACTGACCGCCTTACAAATTTATCATTAACTTTTATGTACCATATCACGTCGCCGGTACTGCAGCCGGTTCTTCTTGTAACAGCTATCAGGTTGTTGGCATAACAAATTCCAGTAATTGCAAGAAAAGATGTGAACCACCAATATCCACCCCAATGTCCATACTCTACCGATATGTATTTCTTTAATTCTTGAATATTGCTTTCATTGATTTTTGTTGTCTTTCTCCGCTTTTTTAACCCACCAGCAAATTCAGACAACACTTTATAAATATCTGAGGTCAGATATAAAACTCTATCTGAATATGATAAAACCGGAGTTATACTGTCCACCGTATACTGATAATCCTTCAAATCCGGAATAAAGGAAGGAAAACCTAAATCTATTTTTGCCGCTACTGTGTCAACATCCATGTAGTATCTTTCGATTTTGATGTATTGCGGAAGTACAAAGTATGGTGACGAACATCTTTGCAGCATCTTGGGGGAATACTCAATACTTTGAATACTGTCTATCAAATTGCTATATTTCGTTGGTTTTGATACTATAATATGATTTCCAATCTATAATGAACTCATCCAGATTTTTGGTGGTGAGTTTTGGATATTCGGAAAGAAAGGATTGTCCATAACCCCAAAGGGTAGCTATGCTAAATATTAATGTAAATATGGCTTTTCTCATCATTTATCTCCTTTCTGCAATAAATTCAAGTTATTGAGAATGTTTGTAATTAGCATTTATAATGCGTTTTTTGTACGTTGTAATGTATCATAAGAAATTTGTGCTGATTCCAAATTGAAACCAACATGGAACAGTTGTTCCGTTTATTGTGGCTGAAAGGAAAAACTTTTCTTTGAGTGACTTGATTACTTTTACCATTTCGTTACTTATCAGTTCGTTGGGAGTCTTGAGAACACGAATTCTTCCAATAGTTCCGTCGTCCAATATCTCCAGCATCATTGTAACTAAGGGCTCTCCAGTGATAGGGCTATCTGGATAATGAGTATTGAAGATATACCTTAATAGAGATTCTGGGCCATTGACAAATGCGGGTGGAGCATCCACATCCTTTGGTAAATAAACAACTTTGTGGTTGATAGAATCACACACTGCCTGTGCTGTACATGGGGTTAAGTGTACAACAAGAAATATAACTGTCAGAAGGGAAAAATACAGTTGTACCTTCATAAAGCATATCGTATATCAACATCTACAAATGTAATGAATCAGATTGACTTAAATGCGTGATTCTGAATAATTTTCAATCATTATAAAGATAGTTCTATTTTTATGGGAGATTATGGATAATGTTTTGTAGATTTGTGATGGTTGCACATTTCAAATTGAAATTTCACTCTTTATGCGTCAAGGTTTAGTTAAACATATTACGTTTTCATATTTGATATTTTGTATCGTCCAAGTTATATGTTTTACCATTCTTGGGTTATTTCTTATCTTGATACATAATGAACCGTTCTAGTCTTCTCATGTAATAGACTTCTTTAGTTTCATCGTATATACACTAATATTCAGTGGTTTATTATTTTGTTATATATACGGTCAAAAAAGTTTTTTATTAATGTATTATTAGCTATATGTCGTGATTTACTCAAAAAACAAGGAAATGAAACGTGTTACAAATAAGGAACTTATAAGTGTCATATTGATAAATATTGGCGCATTAGCATTTGCTATCTATATTTGGCTCATATACGACCATAGACAAACAATAATCAATAGTGAGGAACCAATACAAAATTATTCGGTACTGGAAGTTAATTGCTATCGTAAAAGTGGATCAAACATACTCATAGAGTTCAAAGGAAAGCAATATTATGTAGAAGTTGTCAGAGATAAATGCATACAGTTTGATCCACAAAAAATACAATTCTTTTATGACAAAGAAAGAGATGAAGTTTATGAAGAAAGTGGGCTAGCGGTAAGACAGGTAGTAGCTTGTTTCATTCTATATTTATGCTCGTGTATATGGTTGTTTACTGTAATAAGAAAAAGACTTAGTAGTAGTTGATTATATATTTGATTTTGAACAACTTCAACTATGAGACTGGCATCGTTTTATTACCTACGGTATTTCCCGAATATTCCTAAGATATACAAGTTGATACCTAGGTCAGTAGTACAGTTGATATATAATACCGAGTCTTTGACCGTGTAACCTTGAATAGACTCTACAATGCCACTTGTTCCGTCCATTTTGAACCCCAGACCGCCGATTTCCAATTCATCCTCTCCGATTATATAGAAATTGTAGCATCCATCAATCCTGATGGAAACATCTTGCGGTAGGCAAAGCGGATTAAAAATTATCGGGCTTAGACCATAATATCGGCCATTGTAATCTGCCACTAAGAAAAGTACACTGGCAATGGCAATAATTGTCAGGCTTATAATGGGGCGGGCCACAAATTCTCTGATTCGTTTCATCCGTTTAGAAAAATAGAACAGAAAAACAAGTAATGTTCGTTATCATGCAGTAATGCCTTATATATCCACAAAGATACTTAAATGATCTGACTAAGTACATGATTATGAATGATTTTATATCATTATTAAGATAATCTGTCTTTTATGAAAGATTATAGAAAATGTTTTGTAGATTTGCAAAAAGGCGAGGGTGTTTAACTATAGATAGTGGATTTGTAAAATTTATAATTCTACTTAGCTTGGATAAATTTGATGAAACCAATAAGTACGGACGAAAAATGAAAAAGATAAAAATTACACTGATACTGCTCATCCTTATGGGACTTCCTTCGTTTGCCCAGTACAATAAAGATATTTTGGAAATGACAATGAAACAGGACACTCTCCATGTGGTTACTACTGATTGGTTTCTATGGATTCCATTCGGTGAGTTTCATTCCATACAAGACTTTATAAAAAAGCTAAAGCCAACCAAAGTTGAAACACGGACATTCCCGGATGAAGATTTTAAGACATATCATATCCAAATAAAAAACAGCAGAATACACGCTTATTTGTCGGGTAAGGAAGATAGTCCTTTCGGTAGTACTGTAATGTTAACATCTGGAGAAATAAAAGATTCAATACCTATGCAGAGAGACATACATTTAGGATTGAGCAAGAATGAAGTCTTCGACAAGCTGTTCATTCCCGCTTCTGATCATGAATTGTCGGAGATGAATGTCTTGTATTTAGAATCCGGCCTTCAAGGTGCATTTATGTACTTTAACTTCAGGGACGGTCGCTTGTATTATATCAAGATTGATTCTGATTGTAATCACAAATAAAATGCTTTCTCAAACACGGCTGATACATTTCCTGTATCTTGACATAATAAAGAAGTCCATTTTACATAGGAGGAGTTAATAATGAGAACAATGGAACCGGTACCTCTTTGGGGTATAATATTTATTAATTGCATGACAATTTTGAGCAGTATATGGATACTTATACACCTATACAGAAACAGGAGCAAAAGAAGTACTTCATTTTATATATATGGAATAGCTTCATTGATAGGACTGATTTTAGGTGTGATAAGTTTCTTTTATCATATCTGTCATGCATTTTGTGCAGTATTATTTGGTTTGGAAGTATTTATTGATACATATATGGACCAGAAAAGGAGTCCTGTTAATAGGACTTATTTCAAAATAACACTTCCACATCCTTCAGTCCTTAAGGGCTATTATGGCGGCGTTGGTTTTATGGTCTATGGTATAATGATTATTTTGTTGTATTACAACATAATATGACACTTATTATAAGGGAAATTTTACAATATTAAGACAAGAGATATCTAACCAATAAATTTTAATTTTATGAATGCAACGGATTTTGTGAAGACTTTTATAGAAATCACACCAACCAAGAAAGACTATCAAGAGAAAGCTCCTGATTTAGATAGTTTTATTGATATACTCGTCAATAACCATAAAATTGGGAAGAAGAATGTTCATACGGATTTTACAGAAAAAGATGCCATTCTTGATTTAATTTTTAATTATGATGTATCAAGCCTTGAGATTCAGAATTTTAAATTTAACAAGGAAGACAATGTAACAGAAAATGATAATTTCATTTTTGTTGGTTGGGCTGAAGCTTTTCCCTTTGCCATATCCAAACAAACAGGTGAAATTGTAGAAACCGATTGGGGAACTCCCGATTATATAGTAAACTATCTGGCAAAAGACCAGGAATCTTTCCTGGAAGCTTTGATTGAACTTGAAAAGTTAGATCAAAAGAGACTTTTTGATTCTATTACAGACGATGAAGAGAATGAGTTTGCAAGGAAAATACAATCAATAATAGGCGGTGAAAAGTACCAGCTGTATCAATAAAGGGATGCAGGTTTTACTTGCTATCCTTTGTATTGAATATATTTTGTCTAAACTGAAAAATACTGAATTTTCAGAACATAATAAGGGATTTTAATCATGAAGGTATGGCTAAGCTGGCAATGATATTGATTTGTAGTACAATGCTTCTGAGTTCCTGTGTAAAGAACGCTACACAGGGTAATAATATGTCTCACAACAGAATTGAAACTGCAATAAATAACTTCGTGTTGCGAGATACAAGTTGTATGCGAAATATAAAAATACTCAAAAGGAATACTATTGAAGATTTTGACATGGGAGAAGGTATCTGCTTTTCCAACAACAGTTATACGGAATTCTTATTTATGGTAAAAGAAATGGGTGGTTATGAGAACCAATACAACTATTTTTATTTGCTTGATTCCGTTCCCCACGCTTACAATGAAAAGGTAATAAAATTGTCAGAAGCAAATTTTGTGACATCGCTCGGGCTGTATTTAGGTTGTCCAAAGGAAGAGTTTATTAAGATGACTGAAGGCATAGAGTTTGATGTAAATCATATAAATGACGGGATATTGTATACTCACACTGATTCTACTGAATTGTATTCATGTAAATACATATTCCAGAATAACCGACTACGTCAGATAGAGTTTGGTTATATATGGTAGAGGTTTACCAGGGTTATATAATCCGTAATCATTAAATAATGCTTATGAAATTGCAAATTAGCAAAAAAGAACTGTCTGCTTTGTTTGAAAAAGCAAAATGGACTTTTGAGCTGTCAAAAGAAGAAATCTTGAACCTGAAAAACTTATTAAATAAAATCGAAAAATGTTCATGTCGAGAAGATTTTTTGTATGGGATTCACAATGGTATTGCGGCTTTTGGTCTTTGCACCAAACCGACAAGTGAAAATATTGCTTTGATTGAGAAGTTTATCAATACGGAATATTTTTGTGATTCAGTTACATCTGTTGCTCTAAAAGTATTATGTAGCAGTAGCTATTGGGATTTAGCTGGAAATTATGAAGATTTGCTGTGTAAATTCATCCAAATGGACGATGAATCTTATGAAGAGACTGTCAACATAGCTATTAGCTGCATGGGAAATTATTGTCATACTACTAAAAATAAAACGTATATATTCTTGCTTTTTTCATTGTATAATAAAGCTCTGACTGATTATAGTGATAAGGGATTAAATAATGTGTCAAGTATAGAAATTCTTTACAATTCTCTTGAGTCTGTAATTTGGGGGAATAAATATCCTAAAAACAGAAGAGTAACATTTGGAGAAATGAAGATACCAGAAGATATTAATCAGGAAGTCATAGCAAAAATACAATCAATGATACAATGAACAATAAGAGCATATTATGAAATAAGTGACAATGACTCAAAAGAGATTTCTTGAATGATAAAACAATGCTATTTTATTAGAATTCAGTGTTAATCCTGATAAATATAAGTAATTATGTAGCAGTAATTATACACTAAGTTTTCGCCTGTCTGTTATATTCTTGATCAAATATGTGCAGGGAAAAGATTGTAGATAAATCAGAACTAACCGGTGAAGATTATCGCCTTTTTCAGAATACGCCAGTTTGGGAACCGGCAAGGCCGTAGAGGACGGAAATACGGAGAAGATTGACAAGATTGTTTCTGAAAAATCCGGAGTTAATCAATTATCAAGAATCCAAATTCGGTGAAACGCATTCACTTACACAGCTTATTAAGAAATGAAATATTATCAATTGTCTTTTACTTTAGATAAGAAAATAAGAGGTAGATATGAAATGCCTCATACAATCAGCATAGAGTCCAGAAATTTCTTGAAATATATTTCAGATAAAGCTAAAACTATTTCTGATTATTTTGAAAATCAAAGGAATTTTTATGACGATATGCCAGATAACCTTTTGGGTAAACTTTTAAAAAGAAGTAATGTTATAGATTTCATGGATTTTACACCATCTTGTTTAAGCTTGGTTGCGGTCGTGAGCAATAATATAAAAAGGATCTTTGAACAATTGGAAATTTCAAAAGATGAGTATGTATTTAAAAGAATATTCATAGAAGGTCATACTGAAGATTTCTATCTATTATTTATTCCAATGATACCAGATACTGAATTTGTTTATCCTAAATGTATATTTGAAGATATGTTTGACAATGGAATTACTAAAATATTCAATGATCGTGTCGAATACTATAACGATCCAAATGATTATTGTTTGAAAAAAGTTACATTGGGAAATGTATATAATAATTATGATTTATTGTATCCACAAGGAGGAGGTTTTTTCTTTTCAGAACGAATAATTGATGCTATGCAACAAGAAAATATTATTGGATACGACATTATTAAAGATGGATGCTTTTATGAAGAATTACATTTTGCCTAAAAATCCGATAAAAGAACAGGAATATATTAGAAATAAGCTATTTATGAGTTTTTCTCAAAGAGCGGGGTAATGACTTGGAAACAGTCTCAAATTCGTTGATTTGCAGTAAGATTCCGTCAAACAACTCTTATCAGATGCAAATGTACACAAATAAAGTGGACGAAAAATTTTTCTTTTGGCTGCTTTACATTTAATCCACAATTTTGAGGCACACCATGTTGAAGTAGATTTATTCATAGTCATAACGCGCTGTATATGGTTGGTATGAAATACCATTCGAGTGTAGATAATTTTCAAAAGTCTTATACCTGCCGATATGCAGTAAATAATCTTCATAGGCTTTATAATACCTGCGGCAATCAGTAATCAAAGTTTCACAAAGTGGCATATTCAGTTTCTTGGAAATACGTTCAAACTCATTTGTATCTTCCAGCATTTCCGCAATGTCCGATACACTTGCTCCATCCATACCATTTAACACACAGGAAGGTATCTCATGTATAGAGAACTCAAGAAAATATTTGAGCGTATTATACTTGTATTTGAGCGCGTAAATGTTATCGGAGTCTTGTTCAAGCAAAAGGTTTGCCAACTGAAACGGCTGATACTTATATCCACTATATTCGCAAAAAACTGCGAGCGGGCAGTCGGAAGATACATAAGAATCATCATGCCCTCTGAAACATTGAAACAGGAATTTTAATCCTTCATATCCACCAATCTCTAAATCAGCTGCTATCACAGGGCATATTACCTTGCTTATGAATAGTTTGTTCCAGCAAATACGGTTGTGGCTATTCCAAAAATCCTGAATGTCGCTGATATTTACAGACTCATCGTCATACGCTGTTTGCTCCCATTCCGAGAGCAAACTGTACCGTTGTTTCCTTTCTAATTTGCTTAGCCCGTCAGTTCGGAATTTATTGTAGATTTCAAGATAGTCGGATAAAACTCTTTTCATCGCTTGCCTCCTTTCCGAACTTCAGGATATGTCCAAAATAGCAATGAAAGTAAAAACATGATGAAAAAGAACACGACAGGCCTTTTGCTAAGTCCATCTCCCCAGAATATGGCATCGTTCTTTGCGTCGTAGTAATACGCTAATTTTTCAACGTTCTCGGTCTTACGTTTGGAATAGGGCATAGGCATGGCTGCATAATATTCTTTGCCGTTATATGCTATTTTAACGGATGAACCATGCGTTCTGTAATTTACTTCCAATATAGAAAAATCAGTAATCGGAGTTTGGGATGCCACAATGCTTGTTCTATGTTGATACAGCCCCAAAACATATATAGCCAATCCTAACATAGCAAGGTTTATGGCCAAAACAACAGGAATCCACTTGTTAATTTTCATTTCTTACCTCCTTCCGTCAAAAACATTACCCTCATCCCCTTGGGTCTAAATACAAATTGTTCTTTTTCACGATTTGACTAAGTGTATTTCTGTCTATCGGACATTTTACATTTAAATAATAATCATAAGAAAAATATAATTCCAGTTCCTTTGATTTACATGAAAAAACAATATAGCAAAGCTCTCTTAAACAAAGTCTGAGCACATTGGGGGCATTGATTCGTGAGAGCCTTGTTCCCTTTTTTAATTTAGGGAGTGTTCCTGTAATACTAACACCATATTGCTTCCTGTATATTTCTATATCATTTGCCATTTTATCTTGATTTATCTCTATGTATTCTATGACCAGATACTCGCAATCAAGTGCAGACATAATCATCAGAACCGTGTTAACATATTGTCCTTCGACTTTCAAATAATCTTTCACAGAGAGGATCTTACCATTAAAAGACTTCCCGATATCTGATATAGATGTCCAGTCATCAGATGTATAAATGCCATCTTTATTATACCCTGATGGCGGGTATTTCACTATTTCATGAAAAATGTCTTCCATACAATCTTTTGGTAATGGTAAAGTCTTCAAGAGTAAAACTTGCCTTCCTTTATCCATTTATTCTATACCATAATTTACTTAATCTACTTAGATGGCATAAAGATAGCGAAAAGGAATAACATAATCAATTATTAGACTATTCCTTTCCCGTTAAGTTTAAGCAAATTAACCCTTATTGTCGAAGTCCTTTTCTGTTTTGAGGCGACATAACATTTCCGACATGATTTCTTTCCGTACTTCGTCATTGCCTTTGCGTAACTGTCGTGGTAGGCTACCAGTTTTTCACGGCTCATGAGGTCATCGGCGCACAGACGCACGGCGTTGGCTTTCTTGCGGTAGGTGCGTCTGCCCTCCGCCTACTTCTTCCTCGCTTTCCTGCGCTCGCCAGTCACTATCGGCACGACCGTGGCATGGATGTGCGGCGTGTGCTCGTCCATGTGCAGCACTGCCGAAACAGTGTGATTGCCTGTCCTCCCTGAACAGGTCAAGAGCACTCTTGATGTCCGATACCTGTTCCGTATCAAAACGGGGCTTGTAATAATCACGGACAATACAGTGAACAGCCTGCGGAATATGTCATTTGTTTTGAGCAATAGAAAACTGAGACAGCTGATAATGTGCCCCTGCCATACTATCCGATTTTTGAGCATTGTGTTCTCTTGTGCATGTTCCGCCTCTTTGCGGCTCAATTCTGATTGATGCTTACTTTCCAGTTTAATCAGTTCACAGTGATGGTTATCCTGCAAACGCTCAATGGTTTCCTCGTGCGTGGAAATCTCATTACGCAAATCCTCTATTTCATTTTTTATAGCTTTAGATTTACCTGTAGCCCAACTGATGCTCACGAATAGTTCTACCATCACTTCTTTTTCTAATGACGAGTTTTTTCACCAATATGATATTTTATAATCAGCTTGGTTATATATGAAATTACGCAGGAGAGAATAGGGACAACAATTGCCCACTGCAACATTAGAATTCCGACTAACTCATTATTAGTAATATAAGTACCCACATCGGGAGGTAAATTTGCTGGGCGTCCTCCTGTGTCGTGCCAGTTCCACACAAAACCTAACAGAACTATGAGAAGAATCGATGTTGTGACGAGAAGTATATATCCTGCCAGTTTCCACCATTGATTGCCTTTGTAAAGTTTCCATGCCATGACGCTACCAACAATATATATAAGGCAAAATGTCAAACCAAATAAACTGTGGAACAACAAATGGTTTATCCACAATAAGACGATGCTGATAACAGTACATATAATAACTACTGCTTCATAAATCCAAAATCTATTGCCTGTAAGTTTCATTGGTGTTATCGTTGCTTAATATATTAATTATCTATTCGGAAATGGCTCAACTATATCAGTGGGGTAAGAAAAGGGAATAAAAACTTTTCAATGCATTTTAGGGCTTTTCAATCAATTTGCAAACCGGACATAGCTGCCTTACAAATTTATTCGTTTACTTTGTATAAATCAAATATATCGTATTTATAATCTATTACTTATTTCTCTAATTCTACGACATAATCAAATACTACCCAATTAGAATATTTGCAAATGCTTTCTATTGGAAACTCAAGTCTACACTTTTCTTGTGCTGTTAAGAGGATTGCTGAAACGTCATTATCTGTAACTTTTAAATCTTTGGGAAAAGCTAAAGTTATATTGGTAATATTACCATTTAAATCAGAATAAAGGAATACATTCATCCAGCCTTTAACGTTTTGTGACTTATATTTGTTGCAAATTTCAGCCAAAAACTGTTCACCTTTTAAAGTTATAGGGGGTGTATAGATTTTCTTCTCTGTAATTACAGAGTTTTTACATGTTTGGATCTTGATTGCAGTTTCTTGTGTAAATATATAAATGTCATTACCTACATTTTTTCTCACATACAATGATTGTGCAGCACTGTACTGTAGTAAAACTAATGCGAATAATAAAAATAATATCTTTTTCATAATAATTCAATTTGTGGGGTTGAGTGTACAACAAGAAATAAAACTGTTAGCTGGAGAAATACAATTGTACTTCCATTAAGTATATCATATATCACCATCTACAAATGTAATGAATCAGATTGGATTAATTGTATGATTCATAACAATTTCGCTCTATATAAAGTGATACTATAAGAAAGTTCTGTATTTTTGTAAACGAGGGATTTATAATAAAAGTGATCTTACCATGGCCAAAGAGAAATTATCAATAATTGCTGTATTAATGCTCCTATCGTTCTCTTGTTTTTCCAAAGCGAGAGAGTATGTAAATGGGGATGCCTTGGTGTATGACTCTTTGAAGACAGAGGAGTCTGGGCGCAAGAGAAAATCACTTGAGGACTCCGTTAAAATTGCAGTCTGGAGAGACTATAATGAAACCGCATCACACGGTTCGTTTTGTCATATTATTGAAAATAAATCGGAACAGAATTTAGTTATATTCTTTATAGAAGAAGAGAATGACGCATTGCCAAAGGTAAAACTCCTACGCAGGAAACTATATCGAAGATATGGAGACTTTTCATTTTCTGTAATGATATGGGATAATATAAATTATGAAAAAAGCAATAATGCAACTGTTACTCCAGATATATTTGTAAAAATATTGAGACCTGAAGAAAAATTTGAGTTGGTAGTTCCATTTGCTAATAATGACGAAGAACCAATTGCCTCCAAAGTTTCCCGGCATCTGCTTGTCTGTTCTGAGATGTTATTTTCTTGTGATGAGATAGTAATGCCAAATTTTATTGAAGTAATACAATATTATGGTATTGATTATGCCAATCAAAAAGTGGTTATTTCTGCTGATGCTTTTGAATCGTTTTATTCGAAATATTCAAATAAAAAATAAGGAGGAGACACTGTCCAAAATTTTATGTAAATGAAAACTGGACTCAGCTGTAAGTTTGTTCTTATATCTGGATTCTGTTTTCAAACATAATGATAAATTGATCCATATTTCATCATAATACCATCCACTTATTGTTTCTCTGCATAAGGAATAGCCTCCATATACATATCCTTCAAGTTGATAATCACTTTAGAAAACTTTTCCAGTGCATTCAAGCCGAGTACCCCATCTTCTGTGCAGTGGGAGAAAGAGGACGTTTTCATCTGTCCCGTATGCAAATCAATCCCAGTATTTACTTTGACCGAATCAATCGTCGCGATACCGTTTCCTATATGGAATTTCATTTGCGGCAACCTGTAGGTACGGGTAATTGACACGCCCCCTATTCCAGCCATGCGAAGCGAATCGGATACTCCTACTGAATCTACCTCTTTTTGATGACGATTGTACCAGGCTGGCTGCATATAAGTGTAATAAGAGCCTGTATCAAAATGAAGATAGACAGGATGCCCGGTATCAACTGTCGTTTTTAACTGCAATCCTTCTGTATCCGTGCGTAGAAGGTTACTTTTGCCCCACGGAGATGATGTTTGTATGGTTGGGATAATGAGTTCACGGTGTTCAAAATCCAACTGAATTTCCTGCATACAAAACATGACAGGGAGTCCGATAACAGGAGGAAGCTGAAATTTTTCACCGAACTTATCTGCTTCATCATGTCCTGTCCGGGCGTCAATTACGGCAAAAGGCACATTCACCCAGGTCATTTTCCCAATACGCAACGTGTCTGCAATAACATAGTCTCCCTGTTTCATTCCTCCAACACCTCCCACGGTGATGTCTACATCCAAAGAACGCAAACCATATTTCTTTGCCAATTTTGGGGTTATCAGGTTTCCTCCAGCTCCAGTATCGAACAGAAAACGCCCCTCTCTCCCATTGATGCTTCCATCCATTTCAATGGAGTGTTGCCCGCCTTTATCATCAATCACCATCGGAATGCGGTATTCATCCGATTTATGAAGCGGTCTATAGAGGGTGCCACAGGCAGCCAGAGCCCGATATTGCTGTGCCTGATCGCGATATGCCACGGTCAGAGTGCTGTCCGTACCCAACGCAGTCAGTTGGTCATAGAGACTCTGAAGCAGTCCGGCTGCATCATTGTAATGACCGGTTCTAGCCAGATTGATACTAAACAGGATAACCATATTCATGGTGTGATCGCCCAGTTCTTGCTGATGATTGCCCAGCAAATCAGAAAGAACGACACATGCTGAGTCTGGACGGTTGAAATAATGATGCGTCATGGCTGTAGCCAACTGCCGCAAAAATGGTGATATGGAATTAGCAGGAGTTTCTTTCAACGCTTGTTCCAACTCAAACCAGCTACGTTGATTAATGAGCGAGGCAATTCGCTCATCGACATTCTGGGCTTGTATGCTCATTGAAACGAACAAGCTAAATATGGCAAAAAGTTTTTTCCACATAATCTTATCTATTTATATACTCATAATTAATTCGTCGTTTCTCCATCTTCCTTCTTGCACCTTTCCAATATATTTTCGTCATAATTACTACATTCACAGTAGAATCTAGCTATGGACGGATTGACCTAGTATTCCAGATACAGGACTACGTGTACATCATGGAATTCAAACAGAACGGTATGTCAGTTTATTTCAATGGCATAAGAAACTACAACCGCTTTTACGCCTGCATCCGGGTATTTGCTCTTATAGTATGCTGTCAGGTCCTTATACAGATAGAAAAGATTTGATGTTACTCCTACTTCTCTTGATCTCGCAGAATATCCTAAAAACACATCAAACGAAGGATAGCTTGTTTCATTCCCTTCCTCATCCAGGAATGACCATTCCATGAAGCCATTTACTTGTCCTTCGGGTGGTAATATCTGATATACTTCAGGAAATTCTTCCTGAGCTTTATTGGTTCTTTTTATCAGACCAGGGCCTAATACATTGGTGTCATCTTTTATTGCGAGCCATTTCGGTCCTTCACTGTGGGCATAATAGAAATAGTGATAGTCCAATGGCAGAATAGAGTGATTCTTCAAATCCTCTTCAATCACCTCTTTGTTATCAGCCTCTACCGCATATCTGTATTTAGGCAGGAATTTGTCTTTATAGAATGCTTCCGGAATAAAGTGTTTCGGTAATCCCTCCGAAGCTTTTTTCTCTTTGGAGATTACTTCAAGCAACTCATGTTCTGTCCAGGCTGGTTGCCCCATGCTATAATCCAGGTAACTTGTTTCGCTGACTTTTATTCTATATTCATATCCATTTTCAAATTCAAATCCGCCGATACCCCCTAAGGCATCCCACCCTTCTGCATTTTCTTTTTTTACAGGATATACTTCTTGCAGATAATCACGTCCCTCTGACCATATTACCCCCGGCTTCATTTCCGATGCGACAGTCAGCACATACTCTTTATAATCAGTAATTTTTCTACCCTCTTCATCTTCTTTATCACAACTGATGAAGGTAAATGTAAACAGGAGCAGTACTCCCAATAAGTTCTTTGTTTTCATATTACCTCGATTTTATAGTTTGTAGTTCTGAATTCGTGTAACTTTTTACTATTGTTTCTATTATTCATAATTACCTCTAAAGTGGTAAACTAAACGTGGAAAATCTTCATATTTCTTTCCATTAACCCATAATTCCAGAGGAGAGATATTAAACATTATGAAATTATTTCCTACTTCAGCGTCCCCACCAAAAGTCTGAGCAAATACAAGACGAATGGAAGGAGGCGCTCCATATCCACCTAATATAGTAATATCTTTGGGATATAACATAAAGTGGATAGCACCATAGTCCATCTGTAAAAATTCATATCCGGCCATAACAGACACTTCACCTATTTCACGCAAACGCTCTGCGATAGTTTCATCTGAAATCAGCTCCGATAGGGGCAGTAATGACATATTGAATTTGAGTGAATCACGTGAAACAGCTATTGCATTCTGAAGTTCTGTTATATCTGAGCCGTGATAATAGGCTACTTGTACAGTGCCATGATAGGTTCCTTTCAGGTCAAATAGAGCTTGCTGTATTTCTTCTTTAGAAAATCCCTCTTCGTCTTTGTTGCAACTTGTAAAGCAAAGCACACTAAGGAATAATATTAGTATTCCGAATAAATTCTTTGTTTTCATAATACTTTAATTATTAGTTCTGTATTAACTCAAATTATCTGCACTTTATTATTACACTAATAATACGAATATACAAATATAGTATTAATAATCAGTTAAATATAATTTTTAAAGTAATATTTTGTAATAAAGAAGTTCTAATATTCAGCAACTTAAAATGTTCACTTCACGAGGATTACATCATCGAGGTTGGTGGTGTACTGCTTGCTGATGTGTTCGCATTTGAGGTGCCAAGACTTTTCTGTAGTTCCCTGGACAGCTACCTTTATGGTGTTGTGGCCGTTCTTGCGATTGATGGCATCTATGGCAGCGGACAGACGTGACAGTGTGTCACGGTCAATGTTATCGAACAGGTTGGTCTGGATGGTAGAGTCAGGAACTATGTTCCAGACAATGACCCTGGCTTTCTTGTACTAGTAACTGCCCTCCTTGCGGAAAACCATGCGGAATGCCCGGACTGCGGTGCTTACAAGCTCCTGAACTGTCCAGCTTAAAATCCAAATTCCGAGAATAACGTAACGGAATATTCCTTACCTTTATGACATGTGACATTTAAATTGAGTGTTTATGAGAAAAAATCTTTTAATATGGGCTATCCTAATGTGTGGAACGGCGTTAAGTTCTTGCACTGACAAATTAAAAAAAGCACCAAATATGTCTTTAAATCCAAATATCAAATCAGAAACAGGATTTCAAGCTTCTTTAAATCTTGAAAATTCTTTTATTTCAACTCGTTCTAACGAATCTACACCAATTTATCCAGACTATTATGGAGGATATTATATTGGCTCTGACAGAAAGCCGGTTTTCTTGGTAGTAAAGGGGTTTGAGAATATAGCAAAACTGGATATAAAGAAAAGAGTTAATAGTGATTACTTTTCAATTGAAACTTGTAGTTATTCTTATAATCAGTTGAATGCCGTTCGAAAAGTTCTTCGGGAAAAATTTGGGGATGAAAGTCAAGAAGCCATGATTGAGAATTTAGGATGGGTTGGGCAGTATATTGACCAACAAGAAAATTGCATTTATGTAATGTTGGAAAGGTGTTTGGATAGTGATATCGCAGAGTTCAAGAGAAAAGTTTGTGATTCTCCATTAATTAAGTTTAAAGTAGATAGTGTTGTAGTTTTACCACATTAAGAGGAGATTAAAAAGGAAACTAAATCGACTTTTGGTGTTACGGAATTAAGTCCTGGAGGTTTTATTAATAATCAAAATTGGGGAGATGGTTCTGCTGGTTATCGTGTGAAATATGATGGGGTGGAAGGGTTTGTTACAGCTGGTCATGTAGCGTATGCTTCTGGAAAAGAAATAGGATTTGTTAGTGGTGGTCCTCGTATCGGTCTTTGAGAGTATTGTATTATAGGAGGTTCTCAAATGGTAGATGCAACTTTTGTTAAGTTATGCCAATAATAAAGGATTGCCAGGAATATTATATGATTATTCTGATTCTAGAATTTATGGAGGGCATGACAAAAATGTTCCTTGTGAAGAATACACATTTGGTCCTACTCAGAAACCGGATATGCCATACTAATGTTTAACTGTAAAATAAAGCTCATATGAAATATTTAGTTTTTATATTAATGTCTATATTTTCTTGTTTTGGTGTACTTGCACAAGATTTAGAGAAAATGGATGAAGTACAGAGAGATAAATATCTTATTAGTTTGAGTACTCAGGTAATAAAGAAATTTGGTCCTGATTATTATAGGAATGTTGCTCCTATAATAACAGAAGGAACATTTGAAAGTACTGATAAGCGTTCAGAAATTAAGAATAATATAGGACGTAAGTATTATGAAGTTACTTATTTTTATGATAAATCTAAAGAGGTTTTAGATTTTGATTTCTCTGCGAAAGTTCGTATTTGGAAGGATAACGGAGAACCTTGTGATGTTGTTTTTGGGAATGGTTATGGTAAGAATTTCTTTTTCTTGAGTTATAAGGAGCAGACAGATGCACAAGCCATTATAGATGTTGTTCCTTATCAGCAGGCAAGTAATTCTAATGAGGATATTTGGATAAAAGAATAAGTTAAATAGTGAAGGATAGTGGCTTTTAAACCATTGTCCTTCACTGTTTTTATAAATGTATTGTTCAGTCAAATAAAAGCTTTACAATCCAGATTATAGTTCCGTAATTACTTTTATTTTCCCTATCGTTTTCTGTCCACCACGTACCCGGCATAGTTCCCGGTGTGCCTTTTCCTTACAAATATTCTTTTTTTATAGCTATATGATACCACCGACAAATTACACAGCCGGATGTTATATTTAGTTGATGCCAACAATATAAGAAACCACAACCGTTTTTACACCTGCTTCGGGGTATTTGTTCTTATAATGTTCAGTAAAATCTTTATATAGATACACTGTATTAGACATTAAATCGACAAATTTTGATTTAGCTGAACGACCTACAAATACGTAAAACGAAGGATAGTTTGTTTCGTTACCTTCTTCGTCTAAGAATGACCACCCCATCATAGATCCGTTAACATTCCCTTCTGACCATATTACACCTGGTTTCATTTCCGAAGCGACAGTCAGCACATACTCCTTGTAGTCCGTTATTTTTCTGCCTTCTTCGTCTTTCTTAAGACAACTCATAAAACAAAGGCACAAAAAAATAGCACCTGTATACCAAATAAATTCTTTGTTCTCATATTACTTTTTACTTTGATTTTGTAGATAATAGTTCAGTATGAATTATATGACATCATGCGCTGATATGATGGAGTTCTCTATAAAAATGTCTTTTACTGCCTGAAGTAATTTATCTTTTTCAAATTTCTTCAATTTGCCCGGATATTTTAAGGTCTTTAAAAAATCTATGAATGAAAGGGCTAAATATGTGAGACATTCTTCTTTCGTAGTCAACTTAAAATAACCTTCGAAATTCACCACAAAATCTGCCGTGAGACATTTATACATTCTTACCTCAGGAGTTACAGAACCTCTATATTTCAAAGTTTTATCCTCATAATATTTAGGGCGACGTGGTTGAAAGAATTTAGCAAACATCGGTGAACAGCATATAAGCCCTATACATATTTTTTCCACTAAATCAGAGTTAAATCCACGTAACCCTTTTGACAGTACGCTCTCAAATGCATAGAGAGCATCAACATAGAAGCTAAAACTTGAAAGCTCTCTAGAAGTTACTATGGCTAACGATATTTTCATACTTCACAATTTTGATAAGACATACATACAAATATAATCCTTATTCATTAAATCGGTTATTGCCAGAAAATATCTAACAACCTGTACGATAATGGACAATCAAGATATACATCTTTTATTTAAGTACATCCAGTCTTTCATTTTCCTTTTGGCTATATTCTTTGAAGAACCTTATTACATCCGGATAGAAATTCTCAAAACTACCATATTTTGCCTGTCTTTTTTCATATTTTCTCAGCAGGCTTACCAGTTCCGGCATCCATCTGAAATTTCGTTGCACCTGCTCCAACAGTTCATTTTTTATTTCTTCCGGCTTGTAGTCTTTGTCCAGCATATAACAGATAACCGCCGCACGGACAAGCGATTCGTTTATCACGGTCTTCCAATTGCCATACGCCTGTTTCGCCATACTCCAACGTGAAGAATTAAACAAATCCGTGGCAGCCGGTTCCAGTTCTTTTACATAATCTGGATATTTGTTTTCATCCAGAAAATGATTGATAAAAGAATGATTAAATTCATGAATCAACGTCGGCAAATATTCTTTGCTATACATGGGCATACCTTCTTTATTCACGTAATAACCCACAATAGCAAAAACCTCCTTCTTGTGTCCTTTTATTTGCCGGTCTGCTCCATAGTTCCCACCTCCATTGCAGAAACCGATTATCACAGAAAAAGTTTCCTGAGGTTCATTTCCATAGAAATCAGCATACCAGTCTATATCAAAATGACTGATGACATTATCCTGATAAGACTTGATGCCCCTTTCATAAAGGTCTTTATGGGCCAGAAAAAATTCATTGAATTTTGTATCCCTATAAAAGCTGCTGAGATAAGACAGAAATTCATCCTTATCCACCTTCTTCCATCTTTTCTCTAAAGTAGAAACATCTTCCTCTATCAATGAAAAAATACCGTTCCGGTTATCCAGATGTACAGCCATTGACATGACGGCATCATAAGCTATGCCATACTTATTCCTGAGTTCTTTCATATACTGCACAGCCGGATGGCCAGTACTCTCCTTAAAATAGCTGTCCATATCCTTTATATATTGGCCCGCCATATCCATGTGATATTCCGGGAAACCGGCCATACGCGACAAGATACTCATAAGCTCCACATTTTCATTCACCTGCGGAGTAATAGGCTGTGCCTTTACACAAAAAGCTGCGATGAACAGGACTAAAAATATCACGTATTTTTTCATATCGTAAACTGTTGGTTATTCATAAAACTTAGCGAAAGTGATATAATAATTTATTTTTGAATGAGGCAATATGAAAGGCAGAAAATTCCCGAAATACACATCTGGACAACCTGTTTCCCCCTCCATACTCGCAATGCCTAACTTTCTCATTATATGCGCAAAAGTAGAGGCACCGGAATACGTCTTGTTGTTCACAAGAATAGTTATCTTTCCACGATATAGATTGGCATCTTCCAAATTGTCTTTGACTGGAGTGTCTTTCATCACAAAAAGTTCTCCATCCGGCAAACCGCAAACTTCACGATATATCTCCGGATGCCTGTCTTTATTATAGGCCTTAGAGTATGCACTGACCTTTAACTGGCTTTTAGAATACAACGAATAGTCTGGATGTGGAAAATAGGAAATCAGTCTTTCCACACACTGGCTTGAACCGCCTGTATTATTTCGCATATCAATGATTACCTCCGGTACTTTTCTGCGGTTTATTTCCTTAAAGACAGAATCACAGAACAACTTCAGCTCCGTTTCCTGAAACACATTGCGAATAGTAAGAGTCGCCCTTGTATAATCTGCAGAAAACTTACAGCTGAAACTTTCAGGCTTAGCTTTGGATTGCCTTTCCTTGATGGCCTTCAAAGCCACGCTTTGCGGGACTCCTTCCAAACATATCTTTTCTATTTTGTCACCACGTTTTACCGTAAATACATACGACTCACTCCATCTGTACATGTACCATAACAACGGAGACCAATAAGCGTTTACACTGCCTTCCTTGATGCCATTATCCTTCTCTGCTCCCCAAAGGCCATACATCCGTTCAAGTATATCTGCTGACTTGACACCATTTATGCTGAGAATCGTATCACCTTCGCAAATTCCGGAGTTATCAATCACCGGATATTCTACAGTAAAGGCATCTCCTGTCACTTTAATTCGCAATGGCATTGTTCTGCCATCCCTCTTTGCATGCGAAATAAGGTCGTCTGTAATAGGCGGCAGCATCATGCTATGACCGTCCTTAATATTAGCCATAAAAGGAGCTATTTTCAGATAAAAGTCGGATATGCTGATAGAGTCAGTCAAAGATGCCTTCATCTTTGCTTTACGGCTTTCATACTCTTCATTTGACTGATAGAGATAAAGGTCCGGATGCACACATTCCAATTTTGCACATAAAGTGTCAAAATCAGCCATTTGCTGAGCGGGACTTAATCGTTGTCCGAAAGAAGGCTTACAGACAAAAGTAAAAAGTATAGGAATAATAAAAAATATCCTCATAATCAACCTTTAAGACAAGTTATTTTCTCACATCATCAAAATGCTTCGATGATGCAAACTTCTTGGGAAGTCTTTCAAAAAGTTTCTGAAATGTTTCTTTGTTCAGTGAATGTCTGCTTACGTATAAGCAATAAGCTCCCACAAGATTATCAATATTACGTTCTATACGTTGAATATTGAGAATGGAGTCTTCTTTTATGAGTTCATTCATTTTTAAAGTTATTGAATTCTTCTGTTCTTGTGTCAAAGTAGAATCCTTCAAACAGAGATTGTTAAGATGTCCCAACACATGACTTATTGAGTCTGTTCTCATATTTTCTATACGAAACAAATCATTATATGGAGAACCATATATATCGAATACATCTTTATTGCTATCTCTTATGTATTTCACTTCAGAATCTTGTGTAAAAACCATAGCTACACTTGGCTCATTGCCCACAGCAGGAACTATAGCTTTAGGCAAAAAATCTTCTTCTGAAGCCTTCGGTAACTTGAATGTAAATTTGCCATTCATAACTACAGCTGAATCAAGATATGTATTGTCAAGATATTCAGTTATATACATATAATCACCATCTTTTACACCAGTAGTTGTACCATGAATTATACATTGCTGTTCTGTACACGACACTAAAAAAGAGAATAGCATCAGTATTCCACATAAGTTCTTTGCTTTCATGTCACTTTGATTTTAGAGTTTATAATTCTGTGTTCACTATCTAAGTATTTTCTACTTGCTATGGCAAGTCCCTCAAAATATAAAGCCCGGTGCATTATAAATACTGCACTAATAAAATTAAATTATTCAGGCAGTTATGTAAAGTACATTTTAATGATTGTTGCAATAACTATCAATATAACAATTGCAAACAAAAGTATCACTTTAGCCGTCTTCCGCTTAGAAAAAAAACTTAAATTATAAATTAATGCCAGAATGACTGCTGTTCTACCTAATATCGTATCTACACTTAATCGGTTTAGCAAAATGGACAATATAATCCATAATGCAATTAAAATCACAGCTACATCAAAGACTTTATTAATGATGCTTGTATACCCATTGGTAGTGGTATTACATTCACGTAAGGCATAATATATTGATATGCCAATAATAGGTAATAATATGACAATTAAACTGTAAAGGACTTTCTCGTTTCTCTTTAAATTAGAATGCTTTATATTATATACCACTAAACAATCTAACAAGAATATAAGTATTATTAGAATGAGAGTTATATCCATAATATATGATTTATTCGTTGTTTAATAATATTTATGCATCTGATTAAAAAAGTCCGAGTCATTATCGCAAATATAGTGCTTATAATTGAGACTTGATTCTTTACAAGAATATTTATATAATAAATAGGCTTAATATTCGGCGACTTATAACATAAAAAGATTTAAAATACTCACATCGTTCACTTTACGAGGATGGCATCATCAATAAAGATGAACTTCTTCAGGACATATACCTTGAGGAAGTAAAAAGCCAATCTAAAAAATAGGGATAAAGGTTTAGAGATAAATCTTGCTTTTTTATATAAATATCAGTATATTGGCATAAAAGTAAATTCTAATATGAAGGAAAGACTTCTTATAAAATGTGATACTACTATTTATGCAGACGAGATTACAAATCTGCTTATTGAAAATAACATTGTTTCTCGCCAGCATGATGAGGGGCAAGACCAAAATCCAGGTGCTTATGGTGCTATCACAGGTATTGCGATATATGTTTTCGAGAAAGATTATGAAAAGGCTGTTGAGATAATAAATCCTATTATTGACAGTAGAAATGAATCTCATGTCTGGTGCCCTAAATGTGGAAGTTACAATGTGTCAGCCATAGCCGTAAGCAACAAATACGGAACTGCTATAGCATTATGGTGCATCTTTCTTGTTCTTATTCCGGGGCTTTATCTTGTTTGGGCGAATGATTTGGGTATCAGATCAACTATCGCCGATTATATAGCATTGTCTATGTTTATTTCGTTTTTTTTAGTTGCATTCTTGGGGAAAATTTCTAATGCCAATTATATATGTAATGATTGTAATAAAAGGTTCCACCATAAATGATTTTTTGTAGTGAGCTTGCTGAATTTGAAGTAACATACTATTCTTTTTTGCTACATTTACAAATCAAATAAAAAACGGAGCTATCATGAAAAAGACTTTATTTTTCAGTTTTTTATCTTTTATTTGTTGTATATCATCATATTCTTCGGAAGAAACTAGTTACCTAAATGGTAACAGCACTAATTTACAACAGACCTCTTTAAATGGAGAAGCAAAAGCGTTAGCCGCCTGGAACAAACTTAAAGAAACATTTGGATATTCTCATACAGTTTCAGACAGCATAGAATATCCTGATTATTACGGTGGCTCCTATATTGAAGATGGGAAACTAATAGTTTATATCGTTAAAGGATATAACGAAAAAACTCCCCAATTACTAAGTTCTGACCCTATTTTTGTTGTCAAAGAATGTGATTATTCCTATAATGAATTACTAAAAGCGGCAAACGAGGTTTCCGAATTTATGGTATCAGAAAAGAATGCAGAAAATCCCATAAGAGAAAAGTTATCTCTATGTTCTTTAAGTGAAACATTTAACTGGGTAGAAGTATATGTAAGCGACTTGTCGCCATCTTTTATTTCTGAATTCAAAAGACAAGTATCTAATTCGCCTGCAATAAAATTTATTATTGCACCTAAATATGATGATTTTGAAAATATAGTTCCAACACCTATTATTATCGATAATAATCTATAACCTTTAGGAATTATTTATATCAATTCCATTTCATTGTTTTTACAAACAAAGCCTAAAGAAGAATACAAGTGTTTGCCATGTTCACTACTATTCAACCATAATTTTTTTATATCGTTGTTCTTGGCATATTTGATAATTTCTTGCAATAACAACTTAGCCAGACCTTGTTCTCTGAATTCTGGAGTGGTAAATACATTCAAGATATATCCTTCTTTCCCTGTTAAATTCTCCTGGTATGGAATGCGGTTAAACAAACATAAGGATGCAATGGATATTATCTCGTCATTGTCAATTATCCCATAGCATATCAGGCTTTTATTTATATTGGAAAGGAAATATTCTTTTGTCGATTTTTCTAAATCAGTCAGATTTGTTTCAGCAGAAATCTCTCCCAATTCTCGCAATAAACAAAGTCTTAATTTCCAAAATTGATTTACATTTTTATGATTCAAAGTTATGATATTCATAATTCTGCATTTACTTTTATTTTCTCTATTGTTTACCACACGTCACGCACCCGAAAAGTTCCCGGTGTATGTTATTCTTATTAAAGCGTTTCAAAAAACATATTTGAATATCACAAATATAGCTATTCTCATTGACTTATCGCTGTATTTATGAAATAAGCCGGCTATTATCGATTCATATTCATTTATTTCCGTACCTTTGTGTCTATACAAACAAAAAAATATGATTGGAAGCATCCTTGGCGACATCGCAGGCAGCGTCTACGAGTTCCACAACATCAAGACAAAAGAGTTTCCTTTCCTCACTCCGCAGAAGGGATATACCGACGACAGTATTCTGACCCTCGCCACGGCCGACTGGCTGCTGCACGGCGGAGACTGTGACACCTATTATTTCCGCTATGCCACCCGTTACCCGTGTCCGCTGGGAGGCTTCGGCGGACGTTTCCGTGAATGGCTCCACCAAGGACAGCAAACGGGACAGCTCCGTCCTTACGGCAGTTGCGGCAACGGCTCGGCCATGCGCGTAGGCCCTGTGGGATGGGCATTCCGCACGGAGGAAGAGACACTGGAGGCAGCACGCATATCGGCTGCCTGCACGCATAACCATCCCGAAGGAATCAAGGGTGCCCAGGCTACGGCACTTTGCATCTTTCTGGCCCGGAACGGGAAGAGCAAGGAGGACATAAAAAATACCGTCGAAGCGAAGTTCGGCTATGACCTGAACTTCACCTGCAACGGTATTCGAGAAACATATCAATGGGACGCCACCTGCCAAGGTACCGTGCCCCAAGCCATCCGCGCCTTTCTGGACGGGACGGACTTTGAGGACTGCGTACGTACGGCTATCTCACTGGGTGGCGACAGCGATACACTGGCCTGCATCACGGGCAGCATCGCAGAAGCATTCTACAGCGTTCCCCCTGCCCTGCATGCTCAGGCCATGCACTACCTGCCGACGCATTTCCAGCAGATTATGGCAGAATTTGAAGAAAAATATGGGCCGGAAATTCGCTAAAATTCATCCCGTAAAAAACGCAAGTGCATTTAAGACAAAACGCCCTTACGTTTTACCCTAAACACAAGTGCGTTTCAAGTAAAACGTAAAGGCGTTTGAATCCAAACGTCAAAGCGTTTTTGAGGTGACAGAAAACCTGTCTGAGGATTTCTTATGACAGCATTCCGCCCGGCACGCGACCAATTTCTACTTTCTCGAATTTATATCCCAGGCGTTTGAGTTCAATGGCTACCCCGATGCGGAACATCGTACGGCAGGCACGGGCAAACACATGGAAGGCCAGCGGGCTTTGCGGCTCTATCTGTTCGTGGCGAATCAATCCCACGGTAGTCTGTCCGCAGCGGCGAATGATATCTTCCAGCTGGCGAGCTTCTTCACCGTCGAGCGACAAACCGAGCAAATCGCGCACGATGTGTTCATCCATGTCGTCAAAGCCCTGCTCTCCGTAGTACGACTGATAAGTAGCCAGTGCACTGGCCTCCCAATCTTCGTCCCAGCAAAAGGCTACTCCCAGGCCCAGATAGGCAGCCCAGGCCACCGACACCACGGGATAATCACGGATCTGTTCCACGGCATCGGCCACATACTCCGGTGCCAGGTCATGCCAGCGGTTGTCCAAGTCCTCCGTAGCCAGCAGGGTGCCGTCCAGCACATGATAGTCAGTACACAAACGCAGCAATTCCTGCTGCAATCTCTCTTCAAAACGGTTCAAATATTCTGTATCCATTGGGGTTTCTTTATTTTTTGGCCAAAGATACGAGTTATATACCAGTTTTTAAATCGTGTGAATTGCTTTTAAAATGATTTGACATTTTAAGGACTTATGCCTAAATTTGACATAGGCAGGTGCTTTACTTTGCCGCATCACCAAAACTTTTCATTTTATTATTTATGGCAGCAAACAAATTCGGACGATATATATGGCTGGCAGATTTAATCCGATGCCACCCGTACATCACCTTCAACGAAATCAGTGAACGATGGGAAACCTGCGGACTGGGCGACGGGAAACCGCTTCCGTGGAAAACCTTCATGAATCACAAGAAGGCCGTGCAGACCATCTTCGACATTCTCATCTCCTGCGATGCCAGTCGAGGATACGGCTATTACATAGAGGATGCGGAATCGCTGGAAGGCGACTCCTTCCGTTCGTGGCTCATCGACTCGTATGCCACCCTGAACCAGCTCCAGGCAGACCGTCAGCTGGAGAAACGCATCTCATTCGAGAAAATTCCTTCGGGCAATAAATATTTGCAGACTTTCCTTCAGGCCATGCGTCAGAATTGTGTAGTAGAAATTACTCACCAGGGCTTTGGCAGGTCTCACGCCAGCACGTTTCAGGTAGAGCCTTATCACCTGAAGGTGTATAACCTCCGCTGGTACCTGATTGGATACTCGGTCTATTCCGAGGAGATAAGAACCTATGCGCTCGACAGGATTCAGCACGTGAGCCTTACAGACGTGAAGTTTCAGCTTCCCAAGGATTTCAGCATAGAACAGTATTTCGAGGGATGCGTGGGCATCATCTCCGACCCGGAATATGACATCGAGCGGGTAGTTATCAAGGCATACGGATGGGCACGGAACTACCTCTCTACCCTTCCCCTGCACGAATCACAACGCGAGATTGCCTCAGACGACGAATCCATCACGTTTGAGTTCAGGGTTCGCCCGAACTATGAATTCTTCCAGTTGTTGCTACAGCAAACTGACCAGATTGAGATTCTCGAACCGCAGTGGGCAAAGGATGCCATGTGCCAGATGGCGGAGAATATATTGTCGTATTACAAGAAGAAATAAAATAAACACCTTCATTATTATAAAACTAATTTCAGAATCATGGAAAACAGTATGCAGACCCTACTTTATAAGATAGGCGAACTACAGAAAAAACAGATTATCAAGCAGACAGAAGTCAAAAGACGAGGAGAAGACTTTAATGTATTCAACGTATTAGGACTTTGGAGTGAAGAGGTCAGACTACATTCGGCCATGCTCGCTGAACTCCTAAACCCTGAAGGAAGCCACGGGTGTAACGAGAACTTTCTACGTCTGTTTATTCAAGATGTAGTAGAAATAAAATTATCCAACGATATGGATGAATTAAGCAAAGCCTTCACCACCGCAGAATACCACATCGGCTGTATTAACGAAGAAGGGACAGAAGGAGGACGCATTGATATTCTGATTGAAATGCCCCAAAATACAGGCATACCGTCGCTTATCATTGAAAACAAGATTTATGCGGAGGATCAACCCAACCAATTACGTCGGTATTACAACTTTGGCGTGACGAAATATCAATCTCCAGACAACTTTAAAATATTATACCTGACACTTTACGGAAGCAGCGCTTCTACTACATCAACAGGTGAGGGCGAGCCTTTTGACTATATCAAATGTTCATACATCCATCACATCAGAAAGTGGCTTGAGCATTGTGCGGCCATCGCATACGACAAGCCCAAAGTCAGAGAGACAATTATCCAGTATAACCATCTATTAACTCAAATAACAGCATATTATATGAATGAAAAGAATCCAATCGTTGAAGAAATTGCTTCAAAGGAAGACTATCTGAAAAACGCTATTTTAATCTGTTCATACCAGAATGACATCATCAAAAAAGCTATTTCAGGCCCCATCACAAAAGCGTTGGAACATATAAGAGAAATGGCAGAACAAAAAACGCAGCTGAACATCAAATTTAAATCGAATGAATTCACGGAAAGAAGCGGCAAACTGGACTGGGGATTCAGTTATTTTATCACAAACAACCAAAAGACTGTAAAAGTTGTCTATATATTCGATAAATGGGGACTGATTGATTTATATTATGGCATCAGCAAAGACAATATAAGTTCTGGTGTCCCAATCACACCAATTTTTAATAATCCTTCTGATAACTGGCCATGGGGATGGGAATGGGCTCCCGACAAGTACAACACTTGGAATGGAGAAAATCTCTATCATATCATAGACGAACTGACCAGCCAACCGTACGAATCTTCAGAGTTTTGCAAAAACATACTTGATGTTATTGTAAAATCATCCAAGCTATTAAACAACTGAATGATGTAGCATCCCTATAGGACTCCGAATTGTCCTGTCCTAAAACACCTCAGGCTGTAACATCTCATTGATAAGGAAGTTACAGCCTGAAGCTATACTTAGTAGCAGAATATAAAATGAAGAACTCTATTTTATACCTCTCAAAAAGAATTACTTCACAGTTGCTTTAATATAACTTTTTCCGGCTTCAAGATTTTGGTCTTTACCGTAATCCGGACTGTATTTCCCGACAGGCATATCACTTAAAACAAAAGCATTGCATTTTCTTCCAGCCACAACCTTATCAGTCATAGCAGTATTTAAAGCCGTGGCAGCCATACCTACTACCGTTCCTAACAATCCACCACCTGCACTCACACTTGTGTCTACATTAATCAATCCCTCTCTATGATAAAGCGTTTCTCCAGTGGAAGTAGAACGTAAAATATACTCCACGCCTACTGTCAAGCTCCCTGTCAATGTTTGCCTGCTCCAGGATTTGATAATAGTAAACATCGCCGCATCTGCTCCCAATACTTTTTTGAAAATATTTATATCATTCTCCAGGAACATTTCACTGTCATATGCACTTTCCGTTTGAAACATCTCCATTGTCAGATAAGGCGAATACACATAATAGCCTTTTTCGCAAAGTGGCATATACATCGTTGTATAAAAGAAGTCTTTTGCTTCTACCGCATTGGTCTGGTTGATAGGAGGCATCACGACGATAGAAACAGGCTTTTCTTCATATAACTTGGCATACTGTTTTCCACGCGTGATACTTTCTGCACACGAAGACAACAGTATAACTGCCAATGCAACAATCAAATAGTTCTTCATTTTTCGAGCTGTTTAATGATTCTTGAAATATACGTTTCTGATTCCGGATAGGCCTTTATCTCTTCCTTCAAGAAAGACAATCCTTCCTCTTTCTTTCCTGTACGATACAGCATGTATCCGTATTCGGCATACAAGCCAGGAGGAACAACCCCTCTGGCACCTTTTTGCTTGTCAATCATTTTCTGATATTGCTCCAAGACTTTTACCTGAAGTTCTTCCGTGCCTTTCTTGCTGTACTGATAGGTAATATCCTCATAATTATACCATGAATACAATGGTTCCACAGTACCACAAGAAGCAAAAGCAAATAGACAAGTACCTACAAATAAAACTTTTTTGATCATGGCAGTGTAATTATTTTAGTTTCCTGAGTAGATACAAATATCTCTTTACTATAAATCACTTCTCCATTGTAGGTCACATTAATTTTTCTTCGTCCGGTAGAAACCGCATACGATGTACCTTTTCTATTGGCATTCTTGGCTTTTACCACCTTAGCTTCAAAAGGTTTCTTTCCGTCTAACACAACGGTCACTTCCTTTCCTGCATATTCACCCGGACTAGTAAAAAGCAGATAAGCCATATCTTCCTTTCCACTTTCCTGAGCTACAGGATAATGGGCTTTGCATCCACACAACAATGCCACCAGCCCGATAATCATCCATAATCTTGCTTTCATAATTACTTGGATTCTTCAATATAATATTCACCTAATTTTGCTGCATCAATTGGAGTAGTAGTAGAAACTTCCACAAAAGAATACTCAGTCTCGGGAGTGTCACCTCCTGTAGAGATTACCTTAACTGTACCGATTGTCTTCCCTGGCAATTCAATCATCAAGCCCGTCTGAGGGTTTTTCACTTTTTTGCCTTTCGACTTGATACTAAATACATCTCCTTCTGCTATGCCTTGACTTTTTCCACCTGCTATCAGCACTGCATCGGCATCATAAGAAAGGAAATAAGTTCTCCAGGGTTTATCCGTACATTTATTAATAATATTCTCCACTAACTGACCAATAGCCTCAGATATGGCTTTATCACTCAAAGTAGCATCAAAGTCGGCACGCCCACCGACACCCATCGTAGTTTTGGTAGTCAAATCAGCCGAACCTTTCGCTTCATCTGAATAAATTATCAAACCTGTAGCTACATCTACCAGACGAATGGCTACCGCAGCCTCTACAGTTTGTGTTTTTGTTGTTGTAAACACACCCGATTTTCCGGTATTCTTCCGGCCAAACTCTGTGATAGAGCCAATAATCATATAGTCGGCACCAATCGTGGACAAGCCATTCTCGCCTTTCTGGGCTTCTTCGAGCAAGGTAGACAAGTCACTTCGTTCCAGCAAGAGGAATTTTCCAGAAGCAGCCAGCTTGGCTGAAAGAATATCCAATGCTTGCTTACCCATCGGATCATTTTCTTTGTCATAAAATATTCCTTTCGCATATTGCGTTTCATTCGAAAAACGTCCGATAGCTACTTTACGCTTAATTACTTTTTCACCAGTAGCTGCTTGCGAATTCTGTGGCGTCTCCACCACTTCTACTTTTCTTTGCGCATAACTCATGTCAGCCAACAAGCATGCACACAAAGCAAACAAACAAAATCTTTTCATCATCTCTTCTGTATTTTATACATAAATAATTTATCCGCACAAATATAGATATTTTTATAGTCAGTCTATAAAACACATTTACAAAAAAAGCCCCGGGAATTTTCTGTAAATTATCCCCGGAGCTTTTCTTATGAGTTTAATAAAATAATTACATCGATTCTTCAATCACAGCCTGCGCCGCAGCCAGTCTTGCGATAGGCACGCGGAACGGTGAGCAGCTCACGTAATCCAGACCTACCTTGTGGCAGAACTTCACGGACATCGGTTCACCACCGTGTTCACCGCAGATACCGCATTTCAGTTCCGGACGTACGGAACGACCTTTGGCTACTGCCATCTTAATAAGCTGGCCCACACCATTCTGGTCGAGTACCTGGAACGGGTCTACCTTCAGGATCTTCTTTTCCAGGTAAACCGGCAAGAAGGAAGCGATATCGTCGCGAGAGTAACCGAAGGTCATCTGAGTCAGGTCGTTTGTACCGAATGAGAAGTATTCGGCATGTGAAGCGATGCGGTCTGCAGTCAGGGCAGCACGCGGTACTTCAATCATGGTTCCCACCTTGAACGGAATTTCCACGCCTTCTTCCTTGAACAGTTTGGCAGCAGTTTCACGAATCACCTTTTCCTGTGCTTCGAATTCATACAGGATACCAATCAGCGGCACCATGATTTCAGGATGCGGGTCGTAACCTTCCTTCTTCAGTTCGCAGGCAGCACCCAGGATAGCGCGAGTCTGCATTTCGGTGATTTCCGGATACGTATTTCCCAGACGGCAACCACGGTGACCCAGCATCGGGTTGTGTTCGCACAGACTTTCCACGCGCTGGCGGATATAATCTACGGTCACACCCATGGCCTGTGCCATTTCTTCCTGACCTTTCAAATCGTGCGGTACGAATTCATGCAACGGCGGGTCGAGCAGACGTACGTTGACAGGCAGTCCGTCCATGGTCTTGAAGATTTCCTTGAAGTCGGCTTTCTGGTAAGGCAACAGTTTGTCGAGGGCTTTCTTGCGGCCTTCTACGTCCTTGGCCAGAATCATTTCGCGCATGGCCACAATCTTTTCGTCGTCGAAAAACATGTGTTCCGTACGGCACAGACCGATACCTACGGCACCAAATCCACGGGCATCCTGTGCGTTGCGCGGCGTGTCGGCATTGGTGCGGACTTTCAGGCGGGCATATTTGTCGCAGAGTTCCATCAGTTCGGCAAAGTTACCCGACAGTTTGGCCGGCTGAGTCGGAATTTCTCCGGCATATACATATCCGTTGGTTCCGTTGATGGAGATGTAGTCACCTTCTTTCAGTACGACTCCGTCAATTTCCACCGTACGGGTCTTGTAGTCTACGTTGATGGCTCCGGCACCTGATACACAGCACTTACCCATTCCGCGGGCTACTACGGCTGCGTGCGAAGTCATACCTCCACGGGCGGTCAGGATACCTTCGGCAGCCTGCATACCAGCCAAGTCTTCCGGAGAAGTTTCAATACGTACCAGTACCACGCGATGGCCGTTGGTATGCCATTCAGCAGCATCTTCGGCGAAGAAGACGATACGTCCGCAGGCAGCACCCGGAGAAGCCGGCAAACCACGTGTCAGCACGCGGGCACGTCCCAGTTCTTCCTTGTCGAATACCGGATGCAACAGCTCGTCCAGCTTGTTGGGTTCGCAGCGCATCAAAGCGGTCTTTTCGTCAATCATGCCCTGATGCAGCATTTCCATGGCGATGCGCACCATAGCGGCACCTGTACGCTTACCGTTACGGGTCTGGAGGAACCAGAGTTTGCCTTCCTGCACGGTAAATTCCATATCCTGCATATCGTGGTAGTGATTTTCCAGTTTGGTCTGGAGTTCATCGAGTTCCTTGTAGATTTCCGGCATGGCTTCTTCCATAGAAGGATATTTGGCCACACGTTCTGCTTCCGAGATACCCTGCAGTTCGGCCCAGCGCTGAGAACCGATTTTGGTAATCTGCTGCGGAGTACGGATACCGGCTACTACGTCTTCACCCTGCGCATTAATCAGGTATTCACCGTTGAACAGGTCTTCACCGGTAGCGGCATCGCGTGAGAAGCATACACCCGTAGCCGAAGTCTCACCCATGTTACCGAATACCATGGCCTGTACGTTCACGGCTGTTCCCCACTCTGCCGGAATGCCTTCCATCTTACGGTAAAGGATGGCACGTTCGTTCATCCATGAATCGAATACGGCACAGATAGCGCCCCACAACTGTTCGTAAGCGCATGACGGGAATTCCTGTCCGGTCTGTTTCTTCACGGCTTCCTTGAAGCGGACTACCAGTGTCTTCAGGTCGTCCACGTCGAGTTCGTTGTCCAGACGCACGCCCTTGGCCTTCTTCACTTCTTCAATGATGGCTTCAAACGGGTCGATGTCTTCCTTGTTCACGGGTTTCATGCCCAGTACCACGTCGCCGTACATCTGTACGAAGCGGCGGTAAGAGTCCCACGCAAAGCGAGGGTTGTTAGTCTTGCGAGCCAGTCCTTCTACTACTTCATCGTTCAGACCCAGGTTCAGAATGGTGTCCATCATCCCCGGCATGGACGCTCTGGCACCCGAACGTACGGAAACGAGCAACGGATTTTCCACATCGCCGAACTTCGACTTCATCAGGGCTTCTACTCCCTTGATGGATTTTTCCACGTCGTCTTTCAGCAGCGCAACCACTGCTTCTTTTCCTTTTTCAAAATATTCGTTGCAGACTTCGGTTGTTATGGTGAATCCGGGAGGTACAGGCACCCCGATCAGGTTCATCTCGGCCAGGTTTGCGCCCTTGCCACCCAGAAGATTTCTCATGTCAGCTTTTCCTTCAGCTTGTCCGTTTCCAAAAGTATAGACTCTTTTCTTTTCCATGTTTTCTTATATTTGATAAGGTTCAATAATGTTTTTCGTTGGTCAACCGCTGGCAAATCTATATATATTTTATTGAATCCCAAATTTTGTGAAGATATTTTTCGACATATTTTGCAACATAGAGTTTGCAAAATGAACTTCTTCGAAAAACATGGAAGAATGTCAGGAAAAATGTATAAATTTGCTCCCAAATTGGTTTTATTGAAAAGAACGTGGCAAGAAAGAAAAAAGAACTGCCTTTACTGGAGAAGGTAACGATAACAGACGTAGCCGCAGAAGGAAAAGCCGTGGCTAAAGTGAACGAGTTGGTAATATTTGTCCCGTATGTAGTGCCGGGCGACGTAGTCGATTTACAGGTGAAGCGCAAGAAGAACCATTACGCCGAAGCGGTGGCGGTAAAGTTCCATGAGAAATCACCCCTGCGCACGGAGCCGTTCTGCAGTCACTTCGGAGTGTGCGGAGGATGCAAATGGCAATGTCTTTCTTACGAGGAACAGCTCAAGTACAAGCAGAAACAGGTGTTCGACAACCTCACCCGCATCGGGAAGGTGGAACTGCCGGAATTCCGTCCTATCTTAGGCTCGGAAAAGACCCGCTTTTACCGTAACAAGCTGGAGTTTACATTCTCCAACAAGCGCTGGCTTACGGAAGAGGAGGTGAAGCAGGACGTGAAGTACGACCAGATGAATGCCGTGGGATTCCATATTCCGGGGGCGTTCGACAAGGTGCTGGCCATCGACAAGTGCTGGTTGCAGGACGACATTTCCAACCAGATTCGCAATGCCGTACGCGACTATGCCTACGCGCACAACTTCCCGTTCTTCGACTTGCGTACGCAGGAAGGACTTCTTCGTAACATCATGATCCGTACCTCGTCTACGGGCGAACTGATGGTGGTGCTGCAGTGCAAGGTGACCGACGACGAAGGCCGCCGCAAGATGGAAGAGATTCTGCAGTTCATGGCCGACAGCTTCCCGCAGATTACTTCGCTGATGTATGTCATCAACAACAAGTGCAACGATACCATCGGCGACCTCGACGTGGAGGTGTTCAAGGGCAACGACCACATCTTCGAGGAGATGGAGGGACTGCGCTTCAAGGTGGGACCGAAATCGTTCTACCAGACGAACTCTGAACAGGCCTATAATTTATATAAGGTGGCACGCGAGTTTGCCGGACTTACGGGGAACGAGCTGGTGTACGACCTCTACACGGGTACGGGTACCATCGCCAACTTCGTGGCACGCCAGGCACGCAAGGTGGTGGGCATCGAATATGTGCCCGAAGCCATCGAGGATGCCAAGGTGAACTCGGCCCTGAACGGCATCGACAACACGCTGTTCTATGCGGGCGACATGAAGGACATCCTTACCAACGACTTCATTGCGGAGCACGGACGTCCGGATGTCATCATCACCGACCCTCCCCGCGCTGGTATGCACAATGACGTAATCGACGTGATTCTGGCTGCCGAACCGAAACGCATCGTCTACGTGAGCTGCAACCCGGCCACACAGGCACGCGACCTCCAGCTGCTCGACGGCAAGTACAAGGTGACTGCCGTACAGCCTGTCGACATGTTCCCTCACACGCATCACGTGGAAAATGTCGTGCAACTGGAAAGACGCTAAACACTCTCCCCTATCTTCTAACTTTTAACTGACGCAACAAAGTGGCAAGAAATAACTCTGGCAACAACGGCCGACGCCCTATCCCGCGTGCCGCAGCCAAATATACAATCTATCCGGTCAATGAACCGGCGGAACTGATGGAGTTCCTTATGAAGAAGATGGACGGCATCAGCCGCACGCGCGTAAAAGCCTTGCTGGCCAACCGCGTGGTGCTGGTGGACAACAACATCCAGACGCAGTACAACTTTCCCCTGAAGCCGGGCATGAAGGTGCAGGTGAGCCGTGAAAAGAACAAGCACGAGTTCCGCCACCCCATGCTGAAGATTCTCTACGAGGATGCCTATCTCATCGTGGTGGAGAAGAAGGAAGGACTGCTGTCCGTGGCTACCGACCACCAGAAGGAACGCACCGCACAGCACATCCTGAATGAGTACGTGAAGCGCACGCACCGCAACAACCGCATCTTCGTGGTGCACCGTCTGGACCGCGAAACCTCGGGCATCATGATGTATGCCAAGGATGAGAAGACGCAGCACACACTCCGCGACAACTGGCACGACATCGTGTACGACCGCCGCTACGTGTCCATCGTCATGGGCGACATGGAGAAAGACCAGGGCACCGTACGCTCCTGGCTTACCGACCGCAAGCTGTACGTCAGCTCCTCGCCGGTAGACGACGGAGGCAAGCTCTCCATCACGCACTACCGCACCATCAAGCGGGCCAACGGCTATTCGCTCATGGAGCTGCAACTGGAAACGGGACGCAAGAACCAGATTCGCGTGCACATGCAGTCGCTCGGCCATCCGGTGGTAGGCGATGCACGTTACGGCTGCGAAACCGACCCGCTCGGACGTCTGGCACTCCACGCCTTCAAGCTGTGCTTCTACCACCCGCTTACGGGCGAACGGATGGAATTTGAGACTCCCTATCCTGCCCCGTTCAAGAACCTGATGCTGAGAAAATAAAAACAATATATGATAAAAAACCTGATTTTTGATTTCGGAGGGGTCATCGCCCCTATCAGCCGCGAACAGGCGGTGGAAGCGTTCCGCCAGTTAGGGGTGGCCGATGCCGACCAGCGCCTGGACAAATATCACCAGACGGGGATTTTCCAGGAACTGGAAGAAGGAAAAATTACGCCCGATGAGTTCCAGGTGAAGCTGGGACAGTTGTGCGGCGGACGTACTCCTAATTGGGAGGAGACACGCCAGGCATGGCTGGGCTATTTCACCGGACTGGACGAACGTCTGCTCGACTGCCTGAAGGAGCTGCGCAAGCGCTACAAGCTCTTCGTACTGAGCAACACCAATCCTTACGTGATGGACTGGGCCTGCAGTCCGGCATTCTCGTCAAAGGGGAAACCGCTCAGCGACTATTTTGACAAGCTGTATCTCTCCTACCAGATTGGAGTGACCAAGCCCGACCGGCAGATTTTCGACTTCCTGATAGCCGATGCCGACATTCTTCCGTCAGAATCGCTCTTCATTGACGACGGGGCAGGCAACGTACAGGCAGCCCGCCAGCTGGGTTTCCAGACCTACTGCCCGCATAACGGTGAAGACTGGCGCGATGCGCTGACGGTACTTCTCCAGAAATCCTGAAAAAACGTCCTTGCGTTTCATTCATAACGTAAAGGAATTTTCCATACAACGTCCTTGTGTTTCAATCCGAACGCAAGGACGTTTTGCGTTAAATGCACCGGCATTCCCGTCCAGTCGCAAAGGCGATACACCATCTGCCACCCCGCAGGCCGATGCATTTCCCTACCTCCGATAGGGAAATTCCCCCACAGGAATAGGAAAAATCATTCGTTTGTATGATTTTTTCCGGATACCTTTGTCACATAGAGGAAAACAAACACACAAAGAGTTATGAAAACAAGGGTAAGAAAATTCATGTATATGGCGATGCTGGTCGCACTGACACTCGCCTTCCCGTCGTGTAACGTGGAAATGGAATTAGGGAACAACACCCTGGAATATCGTGAACGCACAGCGTATCTCTGCAGCTACGACTGGCAGGACGACTGGTACGACGACTACGGCTTGCACCACTTCCAGGTGCTGCGCTTCTACACCAACGGAACGGGTGAAGACTTTATCCGCATTCAGGATGCCCGCGGACGTTGGGAGGAATATACCTACACCTTTACGTGGGACTGGTACGACGCTTTCTACACCAGCATCCGGTTGAACTACGGCGGAGGTGACTACTCCTACATGGACAATATCCGCCTGGGAGAAGGACGAATGGAATGCCTGCTCGACGGTGCGGCTGTATGCTTTTACAGTTATTAAAAAATCAGTAAAGAAAAACCGACAGATAAAGCGAACAAAACACGAAATCAGTTTGTTATAGAAATAAATCACCAAAGAATTTCATGTTTTCTTTTTTAAGATAATTAATTTTTTAGTTTATTCGTTCAAAAAAAAACGTATCCTGCCGTGAGACAGCGATACGTTTTTTTATGCAATGAACACAAGAGTTCCGCCCGAGGGGTCAGCTCATGCTGCCGCCCACGATGTCCAGCAACTCGTTGGTAATCGCCTGCTGGCGGCTCTTGTTGTAAATCAAGGTCAGTTCCTGAATCAGGTCGTTTGCATTGTCCGTGGCAATTTGCATAGCCATGGTGCGCGCGGCATGTTCCGAAGCCGTGGAGTCAAGCAGCACGGTGTACATCTTCATGCGGAGCACCTTGGGCAGCAACTCCTCCATCACCTGTTCCGGCGACGGCTCGATGAGGTAATCGGCCTGCATGGCTTCCTGCTCCTCTCCCTTCTCGTCCGCATGACCGGCACTCAGGTCGAGCGGCAGATAAGTCTCCCGCGTCAATACCTGCGTAGAGGTCGACTTGAAGTGGTTGTAGAGCAGCTCCACCTGCTGAATCTCACCGCTGGCAAACCGTGTCATCAGCTCGGCAGCCAGGTCGGCCGCCTCCTGATAGTTCGGTTTTCCGCTCATGTGCTGATAATCGCCGGCCGCCGTCAGTCCTTCCATCTTCTTCACCGCATCGGCCACCTTACGGCCCACCGGATAAATCAGGATATTCTCACGGCCCACCTTCGGCTCATATTCTGCCACCACCTCGTTCAGGTGACGGATTACATTCGCATTGAATCCGCCGCACAGACTGCTGTTGGAGGCAAACACCACCACGGCCACTTTCTTCACTTCACGTTTCACTGCAAAAGGCGATTCCACGCTCAGCTCCGCGCCCAGGAAATTACTGAGCATGCGGTGCAACCGGCGTTCGTAGGGAAGCATATTTTCAATGGCCTCCTGCGCCTTGTGCAGCTTGGAAGACGCCACCATCTTCATCGCCGAAGTAATCTTCAGCGTGCCGTGGATTGAGTTGATTCTTCCTTTAACTTCTTTCAGTGATGCCATGGGATTTATGCTTTAAATTGTCCGGCCACTTCGGCAGCCAGTTTCTCAATAGTTGCGGTAATTTCGTCGGAAATCTTTCCGGCTGCCAGTACGTCAATCACATCGGCCTGATGGTTGGCACGCAAGCTGGTGAGGAACGAATCCTGGAAGGCACGTACCTTCGAGATAGGAATGTCGCGCATCAGTCCGTGGGTACCACAGTACAGAATGGCCACCTGTTCGCCTACCGGCATCGGTGAGTACTGCGGCTGAATCAGCAGCTGGTTGTTCTTACGTCCACGGTCGATGGCCATGGCAGTCACAGAGTCCATGTCGCTGCTGAACTTCGAGAAGGCCTCCAGCTCACGATACTGTGCCTGGTCAATCTTCAGCGTACCGGCCACTTTCTTCATACTCTTTATCTGGGCGCTACCACCTACACGCGATACGGAGATACCCACGTTGATAGCCGGACGGAAGCCCTGGTTGAACAAGTCGGTTTCCAGGAAGATCTGACCGTCGGTAATGGAAATCACGTTAGTCGGGATGTAGGCAGACACGTCGCCGGCCTGTGTTTCGATAATCGGCAGGGCGGTCAGTGAACCTCCGGCCTTTACCTTACCCTTCAGGCTGGGCGGCAGGTCGTTCATCTGTTCGGCCACTTCCTGCTGGTTGATAATCTTCGCCGCACGTTCCAGCAGACGAGAGTGCAGGTAGAAGATATCACCCGGATAAGCCTCACGTCCTGACGGACGACGCAGAATCAGTGATACCTCACGGTAGGCCACAGCCTGTTTTGACAAGTCATCGTACACCACCAGTGCATGACGGCCGGTGTCACGGAAGTACTCGCCGATGGCAGCTCCGGCAAACGGAGCGAAATACTGCATGGCAGCCGGGTCGGAAGCCGTAGCAGCCACCACGATGGTATAGTCCATCGCCCCCTTCTCACGCAGCGCATTCACGATGCTGGCCACGGTAGAACCTTTCTGACCGATGGCCACGTAGATACAGTACACCGGATTTCCTGCCTCGTAGTTGGCACGCTGGTTGATGATGGTATCGATGGCAATCGCCGTCTTACCTGTCTGACGGTCGCCGATAATCAACTCACGCTGTCCGCGGCCGATAGGAATCATGGCATCGATAGCCTTCAGTCCCGTCTGCAGCGGTTCCGTTACCGGCTGACGGAAGATAACCCCCGGTGCCTTACGCTCCAGCGGCATCTCGCACAGCTCTCCGCCAATTTCGCCGCGCCCGTCCAAGGGCACACCCAGAGGGTCGATTACACGTCCCAGCATCGCTTCTCCCACGTTGATGGAAGCAATGTGCTTGGTACGCTTCACAATCATCCCCTCCTTAATCTGGTCGGTCGGCCCCAGGAGCACCGCTCCCACATTGTCCTCCTCCAGATTCATCACCGTTCCCATGATACCGTTTTCAAACTGCAGCAACTCGTTGGCTTCCGCATTACGCAAACCGTAAATACGGGCCACACCGTCGCTCACCTGAAGCACGGTACCCACTTCGTCGAATTTCAGCGAGTTGTCAATCCCCTTCAACTGTTGGAGCAACACCTCTGAAACTTCGCTGGGTTTTATTGTATTTTCTGGCATAGCAATCTTTAATTAATAATTAAAAGTTAATAGTTAAAAACGAGAGACGAGAGCAAGTGTAGCTAAAAGTTAGCTTTTTACATTTTAACTTTTACTTTTTAACTCCTTACACTATTCTCCTGTTTTTCGCGATAAACTGCTGTTTCACGCGCTTCAACTGGTTCGCCACACTGGAGTCCAGGCGGAAGCCACCCAGTTCGATGATGTATCCTCCGATCAGGCTTTTGTCCACCTTCTCTTCCAGGATTACCTCACCGTGCGTCTTCTCGGAAGCCAGTTTCTGCAAGTGTGCCACGAGCTTGGGCGAACTGACGGCAGTGGTAAGCTTTCCGATGAGGATGTGCTTGTCTTCCTGATACAGGTCGATGTACGACCACATCATGAACTGCAAGAACTTCTCCCTTCTGTCTTCCAGCACCAGGCTGAGAAAACGCTTCATCACCTGGCTCACGTCCTTTCCACCCGAAGCCTCGCAAAGCAGCTCCAGCTTCTTGCTTCTCTCCAGCACCGGATTTTCCACGGCACGCCGCAGGCCGGGCACTTCGGCAAAGTGTGCAGCCAGAGTCTTCACCTCCTTGTACACCTTGTCTTCCAGCCCTTCACCCTTCGCGTATGCCAGCAGTGCCTTCGCGAAACGTCTTGAAACGACTCCTGTATTCATGACACGTTATTTTTTAGAAGTTTCAATCATTTCATCCAGCAGACGGTCAATCAGCGCAGCCTGTTCCTTTTCATCGGCCAGCTTGTTGCGCATAATCTTCTCTGCAATGCCCACTGACAACACGGCTACCTGGCGGCGGATGTCACGGATGGCACTTTCCTTTTCCGTTTCAATCTGCTTCTTCATCTCCTCCATCAGGCGGTTGCCTTCAGCGAAGGCCTTCTCCTGAGCGTCCTTGATGATGCGGTCGCGCGTAGCAGCAGCCTCACTCAGAATGCGGTGCTGTTCTTCGCGTGCCTGTGCCAGGATTTTCTCACCCTCCACCTTCACGTTGGCCAGCTGTTCGTTGGCCTCACGCGCCGCCTTGAGCGAATTGTCAATGTATGCTTTCCGGTCCTCCACCGTCTTCAGAATCACCGGGAAGCCGTATTTCGCCAAGATGAAGAACACGACTCCGAAGGTGATGACCATCCAGAACAGCAGCCCCGGATCCGGAGTTAATAATCCCATAACTTATTGTTTTATTTTTTACAAGAACAAAGTCAACAAACAAACCACGATGGCAATCAGTGCCACACCTTCTACCAGAGCGGCAGCGATAATCATGTTCATACGCAAGTCGCCTGAAGCTTCCGGCTGGCGTGCGATACCTTCCATGGCCGAGCTACCAATTTTACCGATACCGATACCGGCACCCAAAACTGCAATACCTGCACCGATAGCGGCGCCCAACTTACTAATACCTACACCTGCAGCTGCCTGCAATAAAACTGACAATAACATAATTTTCTTGTTTTAAAAGGTTATACTTTAATTTTCTTTGAATCAATTATTTTTCGGCATGTTCCTTCACCTGCGACAGACCGATAAACACGGCCGACAGCATCGTGAAGACGTATGCCTGGATGAATGCCACCAGAATTTCCAGCGCATCCATGAAAATGCTGAATGCCACCGACACCACCGTCATCGAGCCGTTGATAACCGGACCCGACTTCACCGTGATGAAGATAATGGCCACCAGACTGAGCACGGCCGCATGTCCTGCCATGATGTTGGCAAACAAACGGATCATCAGTGCAAACGGTTTGGTAAAGATACCGAAGAATTCAATCAGCGGCATCATCGGAATCGGCGCCTTCAACCACGTAGGCACGTCGGGCCAGAAGATTTCCTTCCAGTAAGCCTTCGTACCATACACGTTGGTCAGCACGAACGTACACAAAGCCAGCACCAGCGTAATGGCGATGTTACCCGTCACGTTCGCACCTCCGGGGAAGATAGGAATCAGCCCCATCAGGTTGTTCACCAGCACGAAGAAGAACGCCGTAAGCAGATAAGGAGCGTAGCGGCGGTAATTCTCGCCGATGCAGCCCTTAATCACGTCGTTGTAGATAGAAAGCACCGTGGCCTCAATCATGCCGACGCCCCCCTTGGGTGCCCCGTCTTCCAGCGGATGTTTCTTGTACCAGCGCACGCAGCTCATCATGATGACCAGCAGCACCGCACTGTTGATAAACAAGCCCAGCACATTCTTCGTGATGGAGATGTCCAGCGGACGCACCTCCTCGCCGGCCGCATTGCGTTCCACGATTTTGCCGTCGTAGGCACCACCCTCGGCCACGTACAGTCCCTCGTAAGGACCTTCCTCCAGCCGGGCAGACGAGAACACATGCCAGCCCGTACTGCTTTTCACGATCACCGGCAGCGGAATGCTTACCTCCGTATCGCCGAACTTCGCAATGTGCCACTGGTAGGCATCGCCAATGTGTCCGAACACCAGTTCGTTCACGTCGATGTCACCCTCAGCGGCCTGTGCCTTCGTCAGCGCAGCCGGAACCGCCATCAGCAGTAACAGCGTGATGATTATGTACCGTATTTTTTTCATCATTAGCTTTTTTTCTTAGTTTGAGTTTCGCTTCAAAAAGAAGGAAAAAACGGGTTTCGAATATCAGAAACGCAAAGTAGAAGAAGATGAAGGTCAGCATGAACGCCACCACTTCATGTCCTATCACAAATCCGTAGAACATCAGCAGCATGGCACTGATTATGAATTTCAGTACCTTGCACACCAGATACGTCATCGCAATCCGTTCCAGCCCCACGCGATAGTTGAACGCGAACATTTCTATGTAAAACAGGCCGAAAAGATAGAAGAATATCGGAATGGCCGGAAACCACAGGAAATACCTGTCGGGAATGAACAGATGATATACCACGGCGACGAGCGTCGTCAGCACGATTCCAATCACGGTCAGTTCTTTTATAAATTTCTTCTTAACGGTCAACAAAAACATAGTATCGTGCGGTTTTTCATCCGGAAAGCCGCCAAAAACATATTCGGTTCATCGCCTGCTTCGCTCCTCTCAGAGTTCCACACAGACTGAAATCTGATTCTCCTTGACTTCCACGAATCCCCCCTTGATTTGCAGGGATTGCGTTTCCTGTCCGGCCACGTATTTCACTTCCCCGGCCGAGAGCGTGGAAATAATCGGGGCATGGTCGGCCATGACCTGAAATTTTCCTGCGCTTCCCGGAAAGGTAACCTGGCTCACTTTTCCTTCGTAAACCAGCTTTTCGGGTGAAACGATAACCAGATGAAGTTCTTTCATATTAAGCTATCAGCTTTTAACTTTTAACTTTTACTTATTAACTCTTAGCCGCTTCCATCAGCTTCTTACCCTTCTCGATGGCGTCCTCAATGGTACCCACGTTCAGGAAAGCCTGTTCAGGCAGATAGTCTACCTCGCCGTCCAGAATCATCTTGAATCCCTTGATGGTGTCTTCTATGGAAACCATCACGCCCGGCACGCCCGTAAACTGCTCGGCCACGGCAAACGGCTGCGAAAGGAATCGCTGCACGCGGCGGGCACGGTTCACCGTCAGACGGTCTTCATCCGAAAGTTCATCCATACCTAAGATAGAGATAATATCCTGAAGCTCCTTGTTGCGCTGCAGAATCTGTTTCACGCGCTGAGCCGTTTCGTAGTGCTCCTTGCCCACAATCAGCGGGTCGAGGATACGCGACGTAGAGTCCAGCGGGTCTACAGCCGGATAGATACCCAGCTCGGTAATCTTACGGCTCAACACCGTAGTGGCATCCAGGTGGGTAAAGGTAGTAGCCGGAGCAGGGTCGGTCAAGTCATCGGCCGGCACGTACACCGCCTGCACGGAAGTAATGGAGCCGTTCTTCGTAGAAGTGATACGTTCCTGCATCTGTCCCATTTCCGTAGCCAGTGTCGGCTGGTAACCTACTGCCGAAGGCATACGTCCCAGCAAGGCTGAAACCTCAGAACCTGCCTGCGTAAAACGGAAAATGTTGTCGATAAAGAACAGGATATCGCGCGGACCGTTGTCGCCCGTCTGGCGGTCACGGAACGATTCGGCCAGTGTCAGACCCGACAAGGCTACTGACTGACGGGCACCGGGAGGCTCGTTCATCTGTCCGAACACCATGGCTACCTGCGATTTTTCCACTTCGTTGTAATCCACCTTCGAAAGGTCCCAGTTTCCTTCCTCCATGCTCTTGAGGAATTCGTCACCGTAGCGGATTACGCCTGATTCAATCATTTCTCTCAGCAGGTCGTTACCTTCACGGGTACGCTCACCCACTCCTGCAAACACGGAGAAACCATTGTGTTTCTTGGCAATGTTATTGATTAACTCTTTGATGAGCACGGTTTTTCCAACACCCGCCCCACCAAACAGACCGATTTTACCACCCTTCAGGTAAGGTTCCAGCAGGTCGATCACCTTGATACCGGTAAACAATACTTCCTGGGTAGTAGCCAGGTCTTCGAATTTCGGAGGTTCACGGTGAATAGGAAATCCGTCCGTCTTGTCCAGTTCTTTCATACCGTCAATGGTATCACCTACCACATTCATCACACGGCCCTTGATCTGGTTTCCGATAGGCATCGAAATCGGATGCCCCGTAGGAACGACTTCCATTCCGCGCTTCAACCCGTCCGTACTGTCCATGGCCACGCAGCGTACCGTGTCTTCACCGATATGCTGCTGCACTTCAATCACCAGCGTACGCCCGTCGTTACGGGCAATCGTCATGGCATCGTGGATTTTCGGCAAGGCGTGTTCCACGTCTTGTCCTTCTTCAAACTTGAAGTACACATCGACCACCGGACCGATTACCTGCGAAATGTGTCCAACGATTTTTGACATAAGCAATTATTTTAATTTAAAAGAATGAATCATCCATGGTTCTTACCTCTTAAACAAACGTCCCGGGTATTTGTTTAAAGTTTGACCATTTCTGTAACGCAAATTTACTGAATAAACTCTCATATATGTAACTCCATGTAACATTTTTTAGACTGATTCCCCTAATAATAGACATAAATCAAGAGATATCGGACAAATGGTTTTACACTTGTTTACACAGAGGCGGAATATCTAAACAAATATTTACAAGATATTGTACGTGTGTGCGGTCACACATATTCTTTTAGACAAAGAACATGACGTGCTGTATGGGCGTATCTTTTTTATTTTAGACAGAAGAACATAAAGACAGATTTTTGTAGATGCAATCTTTCTTTTGTGTTTATGTGCTTATGTCAGAAAAATAATAACTGCTATGGGTGTATCTTTTTTTGTTTTAAACATAAGAACAGATTTTCTGTGTAAATATAAGCTTATGTACTTTATGTTCTTATGTCCAAAAACATTCTAGAAATATCTTTTTATGCTTATGTCATAAAAAATTATGAGCGTTTATACTCTCTGTACTTCCTTTTTATTTCTATACGGTCACCACCGAAATTAATGAGTAATCCATGGTCTTTATGAGTTGCCGTCAAATAATTCACCAGCTGAGTCTCGTGTATGGAAAGAAGATGCTGCACCGCTTTTAGTTCGATAATTATCTCTCCCTCTACAATAATATCTGCTCTAAACTCTCCTACAATCTCATCTTTATAATATACATTTATAGGGGTTTCAGAATCCGCATGAATACCTTTTTCCCTTAACTCTATCAACAATGCCTTTTGATATACCGACTCTAAAAAACCGGCTGCCAGATGCGTTCTTACATTGTATGCGCATTGAATAATTACCTTAATAAGGTCCTCTGTTTTCATATCCACAATATTACACAGTTACAAATTCTTTTGTCCTTATGTTCTTATGTCTAAAAACATTCGTCTTTATGTCTTACAAAAAAAGCCACATTACTGTGGCTTTTCTTATAATAATATGTCTCGTTACACGCGCTTGAAAGTGTAGTTACCTTCTTCCGTAAACATCTCCGACTCAAAAGTACAGTCATACGAAGCCTGAATCTTATCTTCCGTATACGACAGAATCACCACCCGTATGCTGCGGCCACGATTGTCCGACAGTGTCAATACCCCCTTGCTCAGTGTCCAGTTGAATGATTCTCCGCGGAACGAAGCAGTACCGTTACTATTCACAGAAAGTCTCTGACTCACATGGTCATTCCGGCCCGAATCCTCCTCTGAGTTTGTCCAGTCATTCGCCGTCACCTCCCATGTACCGATAATGTCTTCTTTCGATACCTCCACCCCTGTAGGGTCATCATCTGTGCTACAGCTTGCCATTCCGGCCACCATCAGAATAAAGCTCAAAAAGAGCCATACATTTTTTAGTTTCTTCATTTTCATTTGGTTTTACAGATAATATATTAAAATGTATACTTATGCTATTTCTTTCTCCAGATCGATTCCACCTTCCGCCGCACGGCCAGCACATTCAGCACCGATACCAGCAGGAAAAGTCCTCCGGCCGTCAGCAGTGTCGGCAGCAGACTGCCTGCTTGGAAATCGGGCACCATCCGCTGCAGCATGTCCAGATACGCATCACGTGCCATCCACACCAGCAGCACGCCCATGGCTGCCACCGCTGCATTCAGCCCCACCGTGAGTGCCTGATACGGACGCGCCACCGCCGCCGGACTGAACCCTATCATCAGCAGGTTCTCCAGCTTCTTCGTGTTCTTCTGCAACAGCAGATAGATGCTCAGCATCAGCAGATAGAACGACAGCACACTGATAATCAGTCCCACTGTGAGCACGATGCCCACCACCATCTTCAGGAACCACGTCGTCTTTCCCGCATCCAGCTTGTCGCCTTCCGTCTCATAGCCTTTCTGCTTGAAATACTTCGCGATGCGGTCGTCCGCCGGATTGTCCACTTCCACAATCAGTCGTGAGGGAGCCGTCTCGCCACCGTCACCCAGCGTCGCGTTAGCCCATTCCATGAACGCCTGCGGCACTAAAATCGTGTTCAGCCGGTTGGAGAAACCCACGATACGTCCCTTCATGCGCTCCGTCCGTCCCCGTCCGCTCAGCCGCACGTCCAGCGTCATCATCCCCATCACGCCCTCCGAGAGCTGCGGCAGGTTGCGACTCTGTGCAAAGCCGAAGTTATACAGGTTCAGGTAGTTGCGCGGAATGATGATAGGGATTTCCGTCTGCCCCTCGCGATACGTCCAGCCCTCCAGCCGCACGTCTACAAACTCGTCGGGCACCGACTCGAAGAACATCGCCGTAGAGAGCTGCATGCCCGCCATGCCCATGCCGGCCGACACCTGAAACTGTGCCGGAGTGAACGCTCCCGTCCGCTTGGCAAACGGCTGTGCCTCCATGTCGGCTATGTCGGCACGCGAGAACGTACCTCCCTTGCCCACCAGGCTGCCCAGCGTGCTCACCTGCTTGCTCACAATCACGTAGTCCTTCTTCATGAAACTGTCGCCCTGCGTAAATACCGGCAACACATCCTTGTAAAACTGTATGCCTAACAGCACAATCACCATACCGCACAGGTTGGCCAGAAAGAATCCTGCCAGCTGCGCCACACTGATGTGCTGCCTCAATAATTTCCAGATCATATCCGTCTTCGTGTTAATACCTTACAAACTCAGCACCCTGTCATACTCCAGCGGCAGGTGCTTGCCGATGGACGTCACAATCACTCCCGCGCCCTGACGAGCCGCTTCCTCCTTCAGGATGCGCGCCATAATCTCCCCGTTGCCGTCATCCAGGTGACTCACCGGCTCATCCAGGAAGAAAAAGTCGGCCGGCTGACACAGCATCCGCACGAAAGCCACGCGCTGCTGCTGCCCGTACGACATCCTGGCCGCCTTCACGTCCCACTTGTCGGCGATGCCCAGCTGCTCAAACCAGTCCTTCACCTGCTGCTTGCGGCAGAAGCCCGTCAGCCCGTTCTTCAGCTGCACGTTCTCCCACGCCGTCAGTTCCCCGAACAGGCGGAGTTCCTGAAACAACATGCCCAGCGACCGCTTGCGGATGTCGGTCCACTGCTTCACCGTGAGCTTCCGCACGTTCTCCCCGTCGAAGGTGATAATGCCCTGGTAGTCCGTACGGTACCCGTAAATAAAACTGCAAAGCGACGACTTGCCCGTGCCCGACGCCGCTTCAATCAGATACATCTTTCCTTTCTGAAAAGCCACCTGCCGGTGCCATACGTCCGACACGATTCCGTCGCGTCCGGCGAATACCTCCGGCAGGGTCTGCTGTAATTCTATTGTGTTCATTTCATCAGTTAAAAAGTAAAAGTTAAAAGGTAAAAAAGTAAACGGACATGCACCCGTAACTTTTAATTTTTAACTTTTAATTATTCACTATCTTCACCAGCTGCTTCAGCACATTTTCCTCGTGATTCTTCATCTGCAGCACCATGCGCGCCTTAGTCGGTTCATCCGATTCGATGCTCAGGTAGTCCAGCATACCTACGTAAGGAATCTGCGGAAGTACGGCAGCCAGTGCCTGGAAGTTCACGTTCAGGTAGAAATGCTTGTCCTTCACGTCCTTGGCCCAGTCACAGTCTTTCAGCGACAGTCCCTTCACCTCACGGTCAATCAGGTCTTCCTGATTCGTCAGGTAGAAGCGGTCATCTTTCACGCCCAGCCAGAAAGACACCGGTCCGCGAGCCTTGCCCAGCATCGCACCGTTGGCAACCACAAACTGGTAGGCATTTTCACCCTTGTCCACCAGCCGCATCTGACCGTTGGTCATAGCCAGCATCGGTTTCAAGTCCTCAAACGTACGCATGAAGTCACCGTTTTTCACGTCGGCATACAGGATGAAGCCCGGTCTCAACGACATTTCCGGTATGGCCACTGCCACGTCACCCTTCACCGCCTTGAAGATGGCTTCAAAGTCGAGCGGCATCATCGAGTTGTCCAGCTCCTGACACACGGTCGGGTTCTCACGCAACAGCTCGTACGCCTTTTCACCATTCACGTTGGCAGCCATCCAGCACACCGTATTGGCAGGGAACGTCTTCAGGTACGTACCGTCCAGTTCACCGCTCACCTCCGCCTGCTTCTTCAGCAAGTCCTTGAACTTGCCTCCTAACAGCGCCTCCACTTCTACCACGGCTTTACCCTTCTGGAAATCGAGCGTAGAAAACATTTTCAGGTCATTCAGGTTCAGGTCAGCCGGCAGCCCCATGGTCATCGGGCCCCAATAACTCTTCGGCATGGCATCCATCGAAGTCACCATTGCCACGTCCTCGTCGGCATCCTCTAATTTCTTGAATTCCGGAGTGCCCGAATAACCCTCCCCTTCTTTCTGGCGCAGCCACATGGAAGCCTGATGCTGCAAGTCCTTCGGATTACCGTCGCCTGCCAGCATCATGAACGCATCGTCCGTCCAGGCCATCAGTCCGCCGCCACCCACGGTCCAGCGGCAACCGTCGCCGTCGGCAGGAGCCTCACACGCCTTCTGCTCCTGAAGCACTTTTATCAAATCTTCCAGTTTTCCCTTGTCGGCCATGCGTACCAGCACACCGCCCATTTGCATCTGAGAAGCTGCAAAGAAATACACCCGGTCGGTCAGTCTCAGTCCGCTTTCTTCCGGATTCTCCATCAGCTTATCCACCAGGGCATCCGCACTGCCCTTCAGGCTCGATTTCACCATCTGCCCCATCGACTGCTTCACCTGGTCGTTCAGGTCACACTTCTGCGACATCTCCATCAGGTCGAACGAGAACACTGCAGCCGCATCTTTTGGCAACGCATTCGTGTACGCATTGTCTTCCCCGCAGGCAGACAACAGGAAAGCCATACCCAAGGCCAGGCTTCCCATCCATTTCCATGTCTTTTTCATAATTATTCTATTTAGAAGTTACACATAACCCTTATTCCGCGTGCGTCAGGTTCATCAGGTGTACGGCTACCAGTGCCGCCGTTTCCGTACGCAAACGCGATTTGCCCAGGCTCACTGCCTGAAAGCCTTTTTCTGCTGCCAGCGCCACTTCTTCCGGACTGAAATCTCCTTCCGGACCAATCAGCACCACGGCATCCTCGTCCTTGCGGAGCACGTCGCGCAGCAAAGGCTTTTCCCCCTCATAGCAGTGTGCAATGAACTTCTGTCCCGTAAACTCCCGCTCCATAAAGCGGCGGAAGTCCGTCATTTCGTTCACCACCGGCTTGCGTGCCTTGAGCGACTGCTTCACGGCCGACACCACGATTTTCTCCACCCGTTCCGTCTTGATGACCTTCCGTTCCGAGAAACGACAGTTCAGGAACGTCAGCTCGTCGAAACCAATTTCCGTGGCCTTCTCCGCCAGCCATTCCATGCGGTCCATATTCTTCGTAGGTGCCAGCGCCAGGTGCAGATGCCCCTTCCAGAAAGGCTCCTGCTCCGTTTTCTCCACTACCTTTACCACGCAGCGCTTCTGGGTAGCCGCCGAGATGACCGCCCGATAAAAGCATCCCTTTCCGTCGGTCAGCATAATCTCCTCGCCCACTCCTAAGCGCAGCACTCGCAGACAGTGTCCGGCTTCCTCCTCCGGCAGTTCCAGGGTCTGCGCAATATCCGGTGTATAAAACACATGCATATTTTACTTCTTATTAATCTATTTCTTCGTTATCTTCTTCCTCTTCTTCATCCACTTTACGGGTTGCAATCTCCCGCTTGATCATCTCCGCATACTCGTAGTCCTCCTGACGGACAGCCATGTCCATTTCCCGCTTCAGGGCTCTCAGCGGCATCATGCGCAGCAGCACAATCTTCGCGTTGGGCACCGACTGGGCAAAGTCCGGACGCTCCACCTTCAGCAGCTCCTCTCTCACATAGAACGGTGCCTTGGCCACCATCGCCACCACCAGTGCGTCGAACAGCGTCAGCGGCATCTCCGTCACCGTGCCGTCTTCCTTACGCAGCGTCAGAATCGTGCGGTGCGTCATTCCCACCCGGTCCGTCACCACAGCCTTCTCCACCGTGAAGCCTAAGTTCTTCATGAACTTCACCGTCTGATAAGGCAGCGTAGCGTCTATTTCCTCCGGATCTTCAATGGCCCGGTCCAGCAAGTCTGCCTGATCAGGATTGATAATGCCCAGCATCAGGCGGTGCGGCTCGTTAATCTCCTCTAAAATCAGTTTGAAGTCCTGCGAGTCACCCATCAGTATGTCCATCTTCTCATCATCCGCAAGCACCTGGTCAAAGGTCAGGTTATCCAGCAATTTCCATGTATTTATCGCTTCGTCAATCGTGCGGACACGCATCTGCACCAATTCATTTGTTGTTTCCATGTGCAAAATCTGTTTAATTGTTATACTTTATATTTATGCCTGTTTATGCTTGTACTTGAATACCAGCGCAAAAGTCACTGCCACCACCAGCGCGTAAGCCGCAAACACGAACCACGCCCGGCTCCAGCCTTCCACCTGCGGCGCCTGCGAATTGAAGTCCACAAAGCAGTTCACCACTGCCTGCGCACTCAGCGTACCCACCGTGGCCCCGATACCGTTCGTCATGATGATGAACAGTCCCTGCGCACTCGAGCGGATTGACAGGTCTGTCTCCTTGTCGACAAACAGCGAGCCCGACACGTTGAAGAAGTCGAATGCCACGCCATACACAATCATCGACAGCACGAACATCCACACTCCGCTGCCCGGGTCACCCAGGCCGAAGAGACCGAAGCGCAGCACCCACGCCACCATGGCAATCAGCATCACCTTCTTGATGCCGAAGCGTCCCAGGAAGAACGGAATCAGCAGAATACAGCACGTCTCACTGATCTGCGAGAGCGAAATCAGCAGGTTGGCATGCTGCACGCCGAACGTATCGGCATATTCCGGAATGGCGTTGAAGCTCGTGATAAACGGATTGGCAAAGCCGTTGGTAATCTGCAAGGACACGCCCAGCAGCATCGAGAAGATGAAGAACACCGCCATCTTGCGGTTCTTGAAGAGCAGAAACGCCCTCAGTCCCAATGCCTCTACCAGCGACTTCTGTGCCCCCTGCGCACGGCTCACCGGACATTCCGGCAGCGTCTGGGCATACACGGCCAGCACCACGCCCCATACCGCGCAGGTAAAGAACTGCATGTAGTTCGACTGGAATCCCAATAAGTCTACCAACCACATGGAACAGATGAAACCGATGGTACCGAACGTACGTATCGGCGGAAACGCCTTGATGGTGTCCAGCCCAGCCTTATCCAGCGCCGTATAGGCCACCGAGTTCGACAGTGCCAGCGTAGGCATGTAGAACGCCACACTCACGGAGTAGAACGAGAACAGCGGTGCAAACTCCACCTGCGGTCCCGTAGTCATGGCATAATAGCCCGCTCCACCCATAAACAAGGCCGCCAACAGATGGCTCAGCCCTAACAGACGTTGCGCCGGAATCCAGCGGTCGGCCACAATACCCAACACAGCCGGCATGAACAGGGACACAATCCCCTGCATGGCGTAAAAAATTCCGATATGTCCGCCTAATCCCACACCCGCCAGATAAGTACCCATTGAGGTGAGATACGCTCCCCACACGGCAAACTGCAGGAAGTTCATGACAATCAGTCTCATTTTCATGTTCATATACTCATAGATTTAAAGGTTATTTCAACATCGTAGCCAGTGAAGCCAGCATCGTAGCCAGTGACGCAAACGAAGTCGCATTCGACACCACATTAGCGAAATTGAACTTCTTCGTCTTGTTCGGCACCACGATTTCGCAGCCCGGCTCAATCTGTTTCTTACCGCTGCCCTTCACCTTGGCCACCTGTCCGTTCATATAAATAATGAACTTCTGGCTCTTCTTGGCGTTGGCAGAGTAACCTCCCGCCTGGCTCAGGTAATATTTCACACTCTTTCCTGCGGCATACGACACCGTGTTCGGCATCATCACCGCTCCGTTCACCTTCACCGTATTGTTATATTCCGGCACCGTCAGCACATCGCCCTCGCGCAGCACCAGGTCGGCATCTCCGCCCGGGTTGGCCAGGGCCGCCTCCAGGTCAATGCCCACCGTGAACGTGCTGTCCACCTTCAGTCCCAGCGCATTGGCCATCGCGTCACCGATTTCCCGGCGCACCATCTTCACCACATCCTCCATGCGGCGCAGTTCCTCCTCGTTGGCCACGCGGCGCAACTTCGCTCCCCGCACATACGCATGTCGGCTCACTCCTCCGGCCCGCTGAATCAGGCTGCTCAGGCGCTCGCTCTTCGTGTTCAGCGTATAGTCGCCGCCATACAGCACCTCGCCGTCCACCTTCACGTTCGCCTGCACGTTGTAGCTCGGACTGCGGCGCACCACCACCAGGTCGTACGGCTGCAGCTCAAATCCCGCTTCACCGTCCACCACGAAACCGTCCTTCAGCCCGAACGAGAAATTCTGTCCGATGGCATCCGGCTCCGTCGTACCTTTCGGGTCGCGGATACGTCGCGCCACGTCCACGCGCACCAGCGAAGCCGACTCCTTCAGTCCGCCCGCCGTAATCACCAGGTCCTCCAGACTCATGTGGTCGGCATACGTATAGCTGCCCGGCTTGTTCACCTCACCGCTGATGGTCACCTTCCCCATGTCCTGCAAGTCGTGGATGCTCGGGATATACAAAATGTCATTCTTCTGCAGGGCCACGTCGGGCGATGTTCCGTTCAGAATTCCCTGAATGTCAACCGGCAGCACCTCCTTGGTCAAGTTTTCCCGTTCGCGATACAGCACCGCACGACCCGTAAAGGCATCGCCCAACAGTCCGTCGGCCTTCTCCACCAACTGGCGTACCGTGTTCAGCGAACCGCTCAACTCAAATACTCCCGGGTGATACACAGCCCCCTTCACTTCCAGACGGTTGTTGAAGCGGTTCAGAATCGAATCCACCGTAATCACGTCGCCGTCTGTTAATTTAAACGCAGAATAGTCTATATCGTTCACCGTTTTCACGGAAAATTCTTTTCCATCTTTTCGTAACACCCTGATACTCTTCTTGTAAGCATCCGAAGAAAATCCGCCGGCATACTTCAATAAGGTAGCTGCCGACTCCCCGTTCTTCATTTCGTAGAACATCGGGCGCTTCACCTTACCCGTAATCTTCACCAGCTCGTCGTAGGTAGGTACAATCACCACGTCGCCGTCCTGCAGGCAGATGTCGTCCTGAATCTGCCCCTTCATGATGTACTCGTACACGTCCAGACGGGCAAACGTCTTTCCGCCGCGGGCCACCTGCACGTTACGCAAGCTACCGATGTCGCTCACCCCGCCTGCCACGTACAAGGCATGAAACACCGTCGAGAGCGATGACAGCGCATACGTACCCGGTGCCATCACCTCACCCATCACGTTCACCTGGATGGTACGGATATTCCCCAGTGTCACCTGAATATTATTGCCCGAATCCGCATAAATCTTGCCCAATTCCTGCTTCAGCAGCTGGCGCGCCTCCTGAATCGTCATGTTGTTCAGGTACACCGGCCCCAAATTGGCAATATTCACATAGCCGTCGGGCGAAATCTCCAGCCGCATGGTGTTCTGGCTCGCGCCCCACACGTCGATAATCACCTCGTCGCCCGGTCCCAGGCGGTAGTTTTCCGGCGTAGCCATGCTCAGGTTAGGCTGGAAAGTCAGTTGTTCAATGTTGAAAATATTCCGTCCGAACACATCGTTCTCGTCGGTAGCCGCCGTAGTCAGGTTGCGGCGCTTCTTCATGGACTTCTGCATGTCTTCCGTCCACATACCCTTGTCTGCGTTCGTCGCGTTCGACTCTAAAAATTCCGATGCATTTTCCTCCGTACCGTTCGAAGTAGTCTTCCGTGCCCGTGAGCCAGATCCTGACAGCGCACCGCTTTCTCCCGCCAGAGAACCGCTGCCCGATGCCGACGCGCCCGTCGCTCCTGAGTATTGAGATTTTAATCGCAGCAGCTGCTCCTGGGTGGCACCTTTTGACAGAAGCTCCATCGCAATGGTTTGCTGGTCCTTTCCCTGCTGAAGTGCCTGCTGCACATATTCTATCACCTGGTTGTCAGTCATTCCGCTCTGGGCATACGCAACGGAGCCTCCAAGCAGGAACAGACATAACGCCAATCTTACAAACTGTCTTCTCATCCTGTCTATTACTTTAGTTTTAAGGACAAAGATAAAGTTTTAAAAGCGAATCACCAAGCCATCAGGCGGCGGAATATCCAAACAAAACGGAAAAACAGCAGGATGAGCCCCCGATTTCCCGTTCTAAAGTATAAACAATGTTAACATAAAGCATTTTTCTGCCGATTTTATATGTTACATAACATAAAACCCTTACCTTTGCACTGTGTTTTTCATGGTATTAGATTTAAGGTTAATGAAGATTGGGAGTCTGGGAAGATTCCCTTTTTTTATTTTTGTTTCTTTAGACAAAAGAAGGTATTGAGTTAAAAGTGAATAGTTAAAAAGTAAAAGCAAAGCCTTTTTGTTTTTAGACAGAAGAACAAAAGAACATAGTGAGTTAAAAGTGAATAGTTAAAAAGTAAAAGCGGAAAAAGCATCCCGTCTTCGCTTTTCATTTTTCATTCTTAATTATTCATTCTTAATTATTCATTCTTCATTATTCAACACACTCACATCAATATCAGGAATGATAACGTCTGCAAGTTTGTCGTTAACAAGAAATCCCATGTATAGTGGAATGGTAAGTATATCTCCATCACGTCCTACATTATATTGCCCCAACTTGATTGCATTTTTGACATGATACACGTCCTTATTTTTAAGAACAGTAGTCATGCTTTTTGCCTTACCAGACTTTGCCTTGATTTCAAGGACAACACATTCGCCTTTGAACCTTATCAGGAAGTCCAGCTCAAGTCCGCTGTCTTTATGGAAATAGTATAGTTTCTGACCGGACTTACACAGAAAATCCGCCATGAGGTTCTCAAAGATAGCTCCCTTGTATCCAAGAAGATTTCCCTTTAAAATATCCGCCTGAGTACCATAGTCGAGCATTGCCACAAGGAGCCCTATATCGGTAGTGTACACTTTGAAACAGTCTTTAATGGCATTCCCTTCTAACGGCAGCTCCGTAGCCTGTGTGTTATAGCATCTACGGATAATACCTGCATCCTCCAGCCATTGAATACTGCCGATGTATTGAGAAGACCTTCCTCCCTTTTTGACAACTGAATACTGGAATTTCTTGTTCTCTTTAGCCAGTTGCTTCGGAATAGATTCAAAACATTCCCGAATATTGGGTTTGTCCGCATCCTCTGCATATTTAACCATATCTTCTTCGTATCCGGCAATAAGATTTCGCTGCAACTTATAGATAAGTTCGATATTCTTAGTTTTAAGAAAGCAATTCACCACTTCCGGCAGACCTCCGACAATAACATATCTGTACAGCATCTCCATCATGACCTTATGAATCCCGTCAGGAACAGCCTTTTCGTTCTCAAAGCATGATTTTACAGAATCAATAACTGCCTGACCGATTCCATTTGCCCATAAAAACTCTTCAAAATCCAATGGATACATGTCAATCACGGTTTCGTATCCGACCGGAACAGAATCTTGTCCTACATCTTCTTTCTTTTTCTTACTTTGGCCATAGCCCTTTACTCCCAAAAGAGAGCCTGTGGCAATAACATCGAAACGACCGTCTATATGAAATGACTTCAAGGCTGTCCTTGCTTCCTTACACTCTTGAATCTCGTCAAGGATAATACAGGTCTTCCCTTCAATGAACCGACTGCCCTGAATCAAAGCAGAGAGGTTGAGAATGATGGTATCCACATCTATATTGCCGGTAAAGGCAGACTTATTGTCAGGCTCAAGAATGAAATTCATATAGACCACACTTTCATAATTCTCCCTTGCGAATTTCTGAACAATGTATGTCTTCCCACATTGGCGGATACCTTTTATTACAAGAGGCTTTCTGTCCTCAGCCCGTTTCCAGTCGGCTAAATATGTTTCTATCTTCCTTTTAAGCATAGTGTAATCTTATTTCCCAACGACGAAATTACACTTTTTCCAGCGAATAAACCAATGATTGACACATTTTTTCAAACGAATAACGTTCATTACAACACATTTTTTCAAACGAGTTAAACAGATGTCGAGTCTCTTTAGACAGAAGAAGGTATCGAGTTAAAAGTGAATAGTTAAAAAGTAAAAGCGGAAAGTAATCAAAAAAAAGGACGAAAGAGTCGCCTCTCCCACCCTTCACTATTAATTATTCATTATTCATTTTTCTTCATTCTTCACCATCAAAACGTACTGATGTATTCCGGAGCCTGATAAACAGCAATATCTTCAACTGGAAATTTCGCTTTGTTTTTCGCCTTTGCTTCCGCCATGAACCGATTACATTCATCACTTGTAAAAATCCCCTTATTCATTGCAATAGTCAGCACATCCAGCGTTCCAATATATTCAATACCATTCTCATCACAATAAGGAGCCACATCCCGAAAGTTACTACTTGCGATAACCTCCTGTCCAAAACGCGCCATCGACATACAAGCCCGTTCTCCGTCCCCCCAGCATCGGATTCTCTTTTTTAAGCCGGAAAAACTCTCGCCGGATATTTTCATTGGTATAAGGGAAAGCAATCTTGCATACCTTGCAGCGCTCCATCCACTTGTCCACCTTCCGCTTCCTGTCCGGCTCCGTAGGATGATAGCTGGCCTCCTTGTACACATTCTCTACAATCATCACGGCATGAGGCTGCAGAATTTCCGTCAGCCTGTCTATATAACCGGTAGCCATGAAATGAGAGATGACATCGGCATCCACCAATATTACTTTATTCCTCCCCATACATCTCTTGAAAAACATTAATTTCCATATCCATCAGCAACGAGTAATACTTCGCCTGAGAAATACGCCCCTTATCATATAATTCACGAGCTTTCAAGTTATAATCTCCCACCAGTTCCGTCTGATAAGTAGGATAATACAACTGCGTATTATAGCCGTATTCGATTGCCGAAGCAACCACATTTTTCTGGTAAAGGTCAAACGTTTTCTTGGTAATCCATTTCAAGTCCTTCAACCGGGTAAGAAGTGCAGCCCTTGAGCAAAGAAAATTCTGTTCCACCTTCAGGAGAGTAGCTAAAGTTATTTTGTCAACCTGCTGTTCCTCGGCAGGGACCAGTTCCTTCAACCCCATTTCCGGAAGCAGAAGGTAGGCTGCAAACACATCGGCATTATACTCTTCCTCCTCTTTTTTATTAAACAAGCCCGCATTGTTCTGCGACACCTTAAAATCTTTCTGATACAACAAGTGATACAACTCATGACAGGCGGTAAAACGCTGCTTGGCATAAGACAAAGCCGTATTTATCAACATGAAATACTTATCAGAAGAAGATTCGTTTCCCTTTATCCGAATTGCCATGCCCGAAAAATTATCATCCAGCTTCTTAAACCACGTAAGCACGTGCTTTTCTTTCAATATCTGATGAATGCGCACAGGGTCCTTTGTAGTCACATGCATCTCCTCCCGCAACCTGGTTGCAAGACATTCCAGTTCAACTTTACTTCTCAAGCTCATTGCACATCTGAATATAATTTCTGACTATTTTCTGAAATTGAGAAATCTGGCCAAGATTTCCAATATTTCCCGTCTTACGATATGCACAGGCCACAGATGTCTGAAAAAGCTGTTCATTTTCCTCCATCAGATCGTATTCATCCACGTTATACAGAGTGGCCAGTTTCTCCATTGCCTCCAAAGGAACTACAGTCTCCCCTTTTTCATATTTCACGTATGCCGGCTGACTGATGCCTAAATAATCACTGATTTCCTGCTGGGTATAGTTCAAATGCTCACGAAAAGCCTTGATATTTTTCCCGATTACCTGATCAAGTCCCATATTTTATCAATTAAATGATTCGTTTGCAAAGATACTCATTTTTAAGTTATAAAAATAGAAAACACAAATAAAATCAATCCAATTTATAACTTTTATTTATAGAGCCAAAAGCAAAGGGTGAAAAATGAGAATATTCCTTGTTTTAGACAAAAGGACAGAAGAACATATCGAGTTAAAAGTGAATAGTTAAAAAATAAAAGCGGAAAGCAATCACAAAAAAAGGACGAAAGAGTCGCCTCTCCCGTCCTTCACTATTAATTATTCATTTTTCATTCTTCATTTTTCATTATTCATTGCTTATCAAAAAGTCTCTTCCATCCCAGACCCTTCAAGGTTTGAATCTCCTGGGAAGGAGCTGCCACACGGCTCTTCGCATAGCCCTGGCTCACATTGAACGAAGGCAGATAAGCACGCAGTTCATCTGGATACAACGTGGCGAAATCCACATTTCCAGCCAGACGTTCCTCCTCATAACCTTCGTTATTCAATCTCCAGTTTCCATCAAACAGTTCATAGCAAGTCTGGAACAAAGGAATATCAATTGTGCCATCCGGTTTCCATACATTCACAAGGTTCTGTATGTCAGGGTTTGTCGCACTGGCAAAGCTACTCCAGCACGATGCCACCATCGTCATATCCACCGGATACATCTGGTCGTTCAGCTTGATTCTGTTCACCATGTGACCCGGCACAGCCTCCAGCGTACAGGTAACGCCCAGGTTCATACACCATGAAGCAAACGCAAGAGCCAATTCCATACAGTATCCCTGCTTGTTCTCAAAAATCGCGTCAATGGTACGCACATATTGCAGATAGCTCGCATTACGAATCGTATAAGCAATTCTGTTCTTCATCATCAGATACGCAAAAGGAATAGAAGAAGAGTGAAGCAAATCCTTATCACTGCCGCCGCCTCCCCACGAAGCCAGCATGTCCTCCAGTCCGTCGTCAATCACCTCACGCTTCATCTTCTCAATGAGCGGAGAGTTCTCGTCAATGTATCCCATCAGGAAAGGCAGATTGTAAATCGCAATCTCCTCGTCATTTTCCTTCACGATATAGTCGCCAAATTCATATTTTTTGATTTCTTCCACCAGCTCAGGATACTCCGATTTAGACAAAGAAATCGCACTGGCATAGCAGTGCAGGCTTTTGCAGTTAAACGTACTGGCATATTGTTCCACTTCCTGTCCGTCGAGCAACAGCGTCCAGTTGATTCTCACCACCCGGTCCGTATGCCAGTTCAGCAGTGCTTCCTCGTTCCAGTCCATCGGGAACTCTATTTCCAGCGTTTCCTCACTGCCTTCTTCCTCTTTCACCACATAGTCCTTGCTGAAAGCCCGGCTTATGTCACTGGCAGCCGCCTGCACCGTCACGCGCACCCCGGCACCCGGATTTTTGATACTCACCGCCAGACCGCTTCTTACATATTCGTTCACAAAAGAACTCTCTTCCGCATAATGCATTCTCACGCCGTCAGCCTGCAGCAGCCAGACCGGATAGAGCACATTGGGTTCTTCAATAAAGCCGTAGAAACAGGGAGACGCCACCCCCAGAATCCACTCTCCCGGTTCATGCAAAGTAGGATTTTCAGGCTCAGGAGACTCAGGTTCCTGATAATAATTGTTTGTCACGTCATCGCCGCATGCGGCCACTGCCACCATCACGGCCAGTCCCATCAACCGCAAGGCAATCATTCGAAAAAAATTCATGTTCATGTTTCTTTATTGTTTTTTAATCGCATGTTTAAAGAATGCAAATATATAGAAATCACAAGAAATACAAGTCTTTCCGCATAAACAATAAAGAAATAATAACAAAAAAGAACGGAAGAGTCGCCCCTCCCGTCCTTCACTATTAATCATTCATTATTAACTTCCCACTATTAATTCTTCATTATTCATTTTTCATTCTTCCGGTTGATCACATAATCAAACCACAGGTTCAGCAGCGTCCACACCACCACGTCAATCACGAACACCAGCGTATTGTTCAGGTAGCGGATGCCCACGATAGTAAATACGCAGAAGCAGGCCGACATGAGCTGAATCGTCACCAGCGCCTTCCGCGGCGAGAAGCCCATGGCCAGGAACTTATGATGAATGTGCGTCTTGTCGGGCATGAACAGCGGCTTCTTGTTGCGGGCACGGCGCAGCACCACGCGCACCACATCCAGACACGGCACCATCAGTACGCTGAACGATATCAGCACCGGACTACTCTTCATCGTAAGCAGCAGCATGTTCGGCTCGTACATACAGTATCTGATGACAAAGAAGCTCAGGATATACCCTAACGTCAGGCTACCCGTATCTCCCATGAAAATCTTCCGTCCCATGTCGGCATCCCCGAACACATTGTACGAGAAGAACGGAATGATTACTCCCACCGTCACAAAAGCCAGCATGGCATAGCTCCACATCTGGTAATGCACGAACAGCACGCCGAACACCAGCAGCGCCACCATGCTCAGCCCCGAAGCCAGTCCGTCAATCCCGTCAATCAGGTTGATGGCATTGGTGATGAACACCACCAGCAGCATCGTGAGCGGAATGCCCACCGCCGCCGGCACCATATAAATGCCGAAAAGGCCGTAGAAACAGTTGATATACACGCCCGAAATCGGAAACATGGCAGCCGAAAAAATCTGCACCAGGAATTTGCGGCGGTAGCGCACCCCCACCAGGTCATCACCGATACCGATAATGTACAGCAGCGTCAGTCCTCCCATCAGGAAAAGAAACTCACACACCAGCCGGTCCACCTTTGCTTCCTCCGGTCCGTGCCCCGTGAGCAGACGTATTGCGGTAAACACGCACAGCGAAAAAAGAATCACCGGAAAAAAAGTCACCCCTCCCAGTCGGGGCACCGGCCGCTTGTGCACTTTCCGTTCGTCGGGCACGTCGAACAATCGCTTACGCAAGGAAATAATCAGGATATTCGGGATAATCATTCGCCCCAATGCCACTGCCGAGACGAACGCAGCAATAAGAATATATAAGTTCTCCATACTTACTCGCACTGTTTCAAGAAATGTGAATATTATTGCAAAGTTACATTTTTATTTCAATACTGCAACACAATTACAACCCGGATTGCTATCTCCCCATTCATTTTTCCGCTTCATTTCAGCTTGTTTTTTCAGGAGGCCAGCTAAATAATATTACAAAATTTGCTCACCATCAAATTATTAACTACATTTGCACTACAATGTAATACAAATCATCATGGAAGCAATCATAAGGAAACAGACTTCTTTCCGTTTACGCGAAGACCTGCTGGAAGTGTTGCAACGGGAAGCTAAAAAAGCCAACAGAAGCCTTAATAATTTTGTAGAAAGCACCTTAATGGATGCCATGTATTCTCAGCCCAATGAAGAAACCCTGGCCGCCATGAAAGAAGCAGAGTCCGGCGAAGAACTTGAAACACTTGATTTAGATAATTTCAAGAATTATGTTAAGTCTTTATGAAAACACTGAAACAAACAAGTCAGTTTAAAAAAGACTTAAAGAAAATACAAAACCAGCCTAAGAAAATTTCAGCATTAGAAATTGTTTTAAAGTTGCTGAGCCAGACAGGAACCCTTCCTAAAGAATATAGGCCACACTGGTTAACTGGAGACTATAAGGGATATATGGAATGTCACATCGAGAGCGACTTCCTGCTAATCTGGATAGACGAAAATGCCGACCTGATAAAACTTATCCGGTTAGGCAGTCATTCTGAACTTTTCAAAAAATAAAAAAAACGGGAGTCAAAGCTCCCGTTTCACCTCAAAGCAAGGACACGCCTTGCACCATTCTTCCGGTTCCACCACCCCGTCGCCGTCCAGGTCCGGACTCAGGTCACGATGTCCCACCACCTGCGTGATGGCCGGGAAATCCGACTTCAGCACCCTCACCAGAATCCGCAGCGAACGTTTCTGCAGCTCCGTACGCGTATCCGCCGGCCGGCCCTGCGCATCCAGTCCCCCTTCGTAGGCAATGCCGATGCTGTGCTCGTTGTAACCCTTGGCATGAGCTCCTACCCGTTCCACCGGACGCATGGTGCAGATTTCACCGTCCGTACGCACATAATAATGATACCCGCAGCACTTGAAACCCCGTTTCCGGTGCATCTTCGTCAGTTCGGCAGGCGAGAGCGGGCGGTCCGCTCTCGTTGCCGTACAGTGAATCACAATCAGGTCAATTTTTCTCATCGCAATCCGGTTTTCTTCCGGTCAGGAGGCAGAGGATACACTTCAGCACCCTGACCACAATCCATTTCACTCTTGTCATCTTCTCACGCTTTCGTTACGGTTACACACCGAGGCCGCCATCTTCTTCCTCCTCTTCTTCCTCCTTCTTATACTTCACCGGCACCTTCTCGAAAGCTAGGTTGTTCAGCGCCTCCTGCATCACCGTGCCCGGACGGAACAGCACACGCACCTTCGCAATCAGCGCATCGCTGTACGTTTCTTCCGTAGCCGACCCTTCGCCGCTCAGGCTCAGCTGCAGCGAACCCAGTTCACCCAGTCGCACAATCTCGCCGCCCTGCAAGCCTTCCGCCACGATGTCCTCCAGCGCAGTCAGCACCGCCATCACGTCGGCACGGGTCACGGTACACATCTGGTGAATACGCTCCGCAATTTCGCGGATACCCATCTCGCCGCGAGCCTGCGACTGTGCATAATACTTCACCTCACCACTTTCACGATCAGCCGGATTCACACGTCCTACAACCGAATAAGTCACTGTCTTCTTCATAGGTCTTTCAAATTAAAAATTAAAAGTTAAAAGTTAAAAACGAAGAACGAATGAATTAATAATTAAAAATTAAAAACGAAGACTGAGTCAATTAATAATTAAAAATTAAAAACGAAGGCTGATGATTTCAGGAAACGCGCGCCAATCCCTAAATTATTCATTATTCATTTTTCATTATTCATTATTCACTCTTCATTTTTCATTATTCATTGTCCGTTATTCATTATTAATTATTCATTATTCATTGTTACATAGGCAAAGTTACACTCCCCGCTCCCGCCAATGTAGACATTTGAGGACATACGAAGACTTACGAAGACATTCGAGGACATTTGAAGACTTTTGAAGACATCCTATCGAAGAAATGCCGCCGCTCACGGCTCTCCCAGGAACCTCACGATAAGTTCCACTTCCGATTTCAGGAAAAACTTGCGATTTTTCTGGTAGCCCGACCGCTCGAGCGCCCTCTCCAGTTCCGCACACTGCTTGATCCATCGCCCCAGCCCCTGCAGGGCACCCTTCTTGCCCGCCTGCGGAAAATACAGGCCCGCCAGTTCACTCTTCCGGTAGGCCTTCAAGCAGAAGCCCTCCCTTTCCTCTCCGGAAGCAGCGTCCGGCCTCGTTTTCAATTGCATGTAGTTCATTGTTCCGTCTTATTTTAGTTACCTATAAATTTACACAATTCCGGGCTGATACACAAGTTTTTTCCAGCCGTTTTTCCCTCATTTTCTTGTCTACGCATAAAAAAACGGCACCACAGACCACAAAACGCCCCGAAAGGTTGCACACGTTTCAAATAAACACTAATTTTGCCTTCATTCTTTATACAAGGACTAACACTCAAAAAACAATATGAAGATTAAAGCGTTATCACTTCTCGTTTTTATGGCCTGCTCGCCACTCGTGATGGCCCAGTCAGGTATGACCGATCAGCAGGTAGTAGAGTACGTAAAACAAGGTATGGCCGAGGGAAAAAGCCAGAACCAGCTGGCAGCCGAACTGGCACGCCGTGGCGTAACCCGCGCACAGGCCGAACGTATCAAGCAGTTGTATGAACAGGGCAGCCTGAACGGCACCACTTCCGGCACCGGCCAGAGCCAGCAGAACCGCTCCCGCCAGCGCACTACCGAAAGCGGAAACGGCACCGACCAGAACCGCAACAGCCTGAACGAAAATCAGGAATACGCCCCGAATACCTACAATCGCGACGCATTCGGCGAAGACGCTTCCACTATGAAAGAGCTCACCCGCATGCTGGAGGCTTCCGATGGGATGAACTACACCGCCCAGGACAGCCTGTCACGCACCATCCAGGAAAACGAAGTGTTCGGACGCAACATTTTCAATACCACCAACCTCACCTTCGAACCGAGCGTGAACCTCGCCACCCCGCCCAACTACCGCTTAGGACCGGGCGACGAAATCATCATCGACATCTGGGGAACCAGCCAGAACACCATCCGTCAGGAAATCTCGCCCGACGGCACCATCAATATTGAGAAAATCGGTCCGGTCAACCTCAGCGGCATGACCGTGAGCCAAGCCAACGAACACCTGAAGCGCGTGCTCGGCAAGACCTACAGCGGGCTCGACACCCCCGGAGGGGACCTCGAAATCAGCCTGACCCTGGGCAACAGCCGCACCATCCAGATCAACGTGATGGGCGAAGTGCTACAGCCCGGCACCTACGCCCTGTCGTCTTTCTCCACCGTGTTCCATGCCCTCTACCGTGCCGGCGGTGTAAGCCCCATCGGCAGCTTGCGTAACGTGCAGGTAACGCGCGGCGGCAAGACCGTAGCCAAGGTCGACGTGTACGACTTCATCATGAAAGGCAAGACGCAGGACGACATCCGCCTGCAGGAAGGCGACGTGGTCATCGTACCCGCCTACGAGGCCTTAGTGAAAATCAAGGGCAACGTGAAGCGCCCCATGAAGTACGAAATGAAGCACAACGAGAGCCTGGCCACCCTTATCAACTACGCCGGCGGCTTCTCATCCGATGCCTACACCCGTTCCCTGCGCGTCATCCGTCAGAACGGCGAGGAATATGAAATCAACACCGTAAAAGAAATCAACTTCGGCACCTACACCCTGCATAACGGCGACGAAGTAACCGCCGAAGCCATCCTCCAGCGTTTCACCAACCGCCTGGAAGTACGCGGAGCCGTCTATCGTCCGGGACTCTACCAGCTGAACGGCGAAATCAACACCGTGCGTGCCTTAGTCACCGAAGCCAAGGGCCTGCGCGGCGACGCCTTCACCAACCGTGCCGTGCTGAAGCGCGAGCGTGAAGACCTCACCACCGAGATGATCAGTGTAGACGTGCGCGGCATCATGGCCGGCAGCAGCCCCGACGTCCCTTTGCAGAAGAACGACATCCTCTACATCCCCAGCATCCACGACCTGGAAGACTTCGGCGACGTGAGCATCTACGGGGAAGTAGCCCGTCCGGACCAATATACTTACTCGGCCAACATGACCCTGGAAGACCTGATTATCCGTGCCGGCGGATTACGTGAATCCGCCTCTACGGTACGTGTCGATGTAGCCCGCCGTATCAAGGACCCCAAGAGCACCGTATCTACCGACAGCATCGGCCAGATGTTCACCTTCGCCCTGAAAGACGGCTTTGTCATCGACGGCGAGCAGGGTTTCACCCTCCAGCCCTACGACCAGGTATTCGTACGCCGCAGCCCGGGCTACCAGGCACAGCAGAACGTGCAGGTACAGGGTGAAGTCATCTTCGGCGGTACCTACGCCATGACCAGCCGTGAAGAACGCTTGTCGGATTTGCTCAAAAAAGCTGGCGGAGCCACTCCCAATGCCTACCTGCGCGGGGCTAAGCTCATCCGCGTGGCGAACGACGAAGAAAAGAAACGCATGCGCGACGTTATCGACCTGATGAACCGCCAGTTTGGCGAAGCCATGATGGACTCTTTGGGCATCCGTGTGGAAAACACCTTTACCGTGGGTATCGAGCTGGACAAGGCCGTGGCCAACCCCGGCAGCGAATATGATTTGGTGCTGCGTGAAGGCGACGTGCTTAGTGTTCCCAAGATGAACAACACCGTAAAAGTGAACGGTGCCGTCATGATGCCGAACACCGTAGGTTACCTCAGCGACAAGAACACCAACTACTACCTCGACCAGGCAGGTGGCTATGCCCTTAATGCCAAGAAGAACAAGAAGTTCGTCATCTACATGAACGGACAGGTAGCTCGCATCAAGGGTCGTAACAAGGACAAGATTGAGCCGGGCTGCGAAATCATTGTACCGACCAAGAAGAACAAGAAAGTCAATGTAGGTGAAATCTTAGGCTATGCCTCCTCCTTCGGTTCACTGGCCACCATGTTCGCCACCATCTCTAACCTGATTAAGAATTAACTTTTTAATGAAAAATGAAGAATTAATAATGAAGAATGGAAAGTGAAAATAGGATATTCTTACCGCTTTTACTTTTTAACTATTCATTTTTAACTTAATATGTTCTTTTGTTCTTATGTCTAAAAAATAAAGAAAATGGAAGAAAACAAGCACTATACAAACCCTGACCACCAGCCCAATCCCGCAGACGATGATGAACTGCAAATTGACTGGATGGGCATCCTTCGCCAGTTACTTGCCATCCGCAAAACCCTCTACAAGGCAGCAGGCGTCGGCCTGATAGTAGGAGTTCTCATTGCCTTAGGCACCCCCAAGCAATACACTGTAAGTATCACACTCTCTCCCGAAGTGAGCGGTGGAAATTCTGGCGGCTTAGCCAGCATGGCGGCCTCCTTCTTGGGAGGAAGTGTAGGCAACAGCCCTGACGCCCTCAATGCCACTTTGGCTCCGGACATCGTGGCCTCTACCCCTTTTCTGCTCGAACTATTCAATGCCCGGGTAGTAAGTCAGGACAAGCAGATTGACACCACCTTCACCGCCTACCTGGACGAACAAAAATCCTCCTGGATGGGTTATGTATTGAAAGCCCCCGGCATGGCCATTAAAGGTATAAAATCACTGTTCAGCAATGACGAAGAAAAAACTGCAACCGTACAGGAAGGAGCCATTGAGCTAAACGAAGAAGATGCCGCAAAATTAGAAGGTTTGCGCAAGCAGATTACTGCAGAAGTAGATAAAAAGACTTCCATCACAACCTTGACCGTCACTTTGCAAGACCCTAAAATAACTGCTACCATAGCTGACAGCGTAGTCTCAAAGTTACAACAATACATTACCACTTACCGCACGAGCAAGGCTAAAGAAGACTGTCAGTATTTGGAGAAGCTTTACAAAGAACGCCAGCAGGAGTACTATACCGCCCAGCAGCGCTATGCCCATTATGTGGATGCCAACAGTAACATGGTATTCCAGAGTACGATGGCGGAACGCGAACGCCTGCAGAACGACATGAACCTGGCTTATCAGGTGTACAGCCAGGTGGCACAGCAGCTGCAGGTGGCCCGCGCCAAGGTACAGGAAGAAAAGCCCGTATTTGCCGTAGTAGAACCGGCGGTGGTTCCATTGTATCCATCCGGCATCAGCCGTAAGGTTATTGCAGTCGGTTTCATTTTCTTAGCTGTAGCCCTTACCGGAGCCTGGATGCTGTTAGGAAAACCTTACTGGCTAAAACTGAAAGAAGGCCTGTCACAGAAAGACTGATTCTTAGCCTGCCGCTTCGGTAAACCGCCCCATGGCATGACGGTTACGGTTTACTTCCTCGCATGAGTACATTACTACCCGATATCCCCTTTTCCCCGCCACGCGTAGTTGTTCGAATCCTGCCTTGCGCAGAGCGAGCCCTACCTTGACGGAGCTAAGGGGATTTTTCATGCCCCCGCTGATGTGCTGTAGAATCTCGCCTACCGTCAGGAACATACATTCCTCGCCGGGCATCGGCACGCGAAAAGAAGCCAACACTAAGTCCGTTTCCAGACTGGCCGTTTCAAACCGCTCGTTACGCGCGTTCACCTGCGCGATTTCCTCCTCGTCGAACCAGTAGCGGAACCCGTCCTGCCACAGCTTCAGGGCCTGCCCGTACACCCCCGCATAGTCCACGGGGTGCGTGTAGGGGTCGTCTATGTGCTCCACAGCGAAGGGCAGCCAGCGCCGGCTTCCCGTGGGATCGTTCAGGAATTCCGGCTGGTTGGTCGTGCCGCAGAAGCTCGCGATGTGCGGACGGTTCTCCTTGTAGTGCCCGTACGCCCTCCGTTCGTTCACCGCCGGCAGAGTCACCATCGCCTTGAGCTGGTTGATGTCGCCCAAGCGCAGTTCGTCAATCTCCTCTAAGCAAATCAGGGCAAATTCCGACAGCGCCAGGTTATCGTCCTTCGTCAGCCGCCCGCTGTTGGAGCGCACGCAGAAATACCGCTGCAGTTCAGGCGGCAGCAGACGTGCCAGCCAGGTCGTCTTATAGCACCCCTGCCGCCCCACCAGCACCAGAATCTGGTGGTTTGTCACCTCCTTCACCATCAATGACACCACTGTGGCCACCAGCCACTTGCGAAAACAATCACCAAACAGTTTCGCATCGCCCTCCACATGCACCGTGGCTGCCAGTCGCCCGATGTGGTCGGTCACCCCATCCCATGGGGGCAGCGAACGGAAATACTCCGTAAAAGGGTTGAATTCCGGCACAAACTCCGACTCCAACACCGAGCGCACGTCGCACAGGCGTACCGTGTGCCCCTCCTTGGTCATGCGGCTCCACAGCGAGTTCACCAGGCGGTCGGTCAGTTCCACAAACTCCTCGGCCTCGGGGTGACGCATCTCCTCCTTCCCGGTAATCACGTTCTTCCGAAACTCCGCCTGCGTGGCGAGAAACTGCTCAATCTCCTCGGGCGTGGCAAGCTGCGTACGCCCTTCCCCCTTCTTCTCCTTCCTGGCACGATACAGTTCCGCCTCGCGTCGGCCGTGCGCCTCCGTATCGACATAGCACGAGCGGAAAATGGCGGGCACGTCGCCGTCGTATTCCGGGAAACGTCCGTCAGCCCAGCCAATAGCCTGCTCCAACGGTATTCCAAACTCGTTCAGCAAATAGCCCATGCGCATGATGTATTCGTTATGGTGATGCGGGGCATACACCACGCCCTGCTCGTCCAGTTCCCTGCGGATACGGGCCACCACGCGTTCCACCCGTCCCCTGCGCGGTTCATCCGCCTTCTTCATGCGGGAAAGGTCGAAGCGGAAAGGTTCTGCCTCGTCATGGTAATGCACCTGCGCGTCATGCGCCAGTCCGCTCAGTCGCGTGGCATTCTTGCAGGCAGGATCGAAAGCACACTTCGTCAGCTTCTGGTAATACTCGTTTACCTTGCTGAACACCTGGGCGTACAGTGTCAGACGGTCCTTGCCGGCCGCTTCCCCATCCAGACAGTAGCGGCACACCACCCTCACCCCTTGTCCGCTGATGGTGGTATAGGCGAGCATGGTATGCGGGTCGGCACACACTTTTTCAAATACCTCCCCCGCCCGTCCTTCGGGCAGATGGTCAAAGTCCACCATCGAGAAGCCCGTCCAGCCGCTGATGTGGGCCTTCCGCTTCCCGTTCTCAAAATACACCGCCACGGCAAAGCAGGGGCAGGCCGACTTTTCCCGGTCGGCAGCCGCCTTCTGCCCCTGCGAGCGGTAGTAACGGTATTTCTCGGTGTGGTCGGCCAACACCTTGTCCTCCCTAATCAGGCGGACTACTTCACCAAGCGTCACCGACACGGGCACCGTGTCGGCATAACCCTTAAAAATACTTAGCATCATTTTGTTCATTTTCTCGTGTTTTATTTTATGATTTATTAATTTTGCAATACTTTTAGTTTTAAACTGCGATTTCACTTTTTCGAAACAGCAAGACGAATGTAACAGAAGTTTGTTAAATTGACAAATCTGTATTGCACGCATGGGTGCAATATTTTAACTAATAATTCACTATAATTTTATTTTTTAAATCAAAAATCTTATGAAACAAGCGAAATTGATTGAATTAGGACAGATGTTGGAAGCGTGGCGTCACCAGGTATTGCCGCATGGCCGTACCCTCACCACGCAGGAACTGTGCCGCTTGGCGCCGATGAGCGCGCATACGTTTCAAAAAGTTAAAAAGGGCTCCTGACGGATCTGATATTCCTCGGTCGCATCCTTGCCGTGTACCACCGCCTGCTTGCCACCAATCCGCAGAAGCAGGACGAGCTACTCCATGAATTTTTCCGTTCACTATCCACTGATTTAGAGAAAATTAAATCAGAACAACGCACTCAAATTTCTCACACGAAAGACACAGATCGGAAATAAAAACCGTGCCTTCCCCGTGCCGCTACTTGACGGGTTGACGGGTTGTCACCGGTTTTTCTAACTTTCTATATACAGGTGTGGAATAACTCTTAAGACTTGTTCCACACCCCGCGTATATATAGTTTATAAAAATGCCTGCCAACCCCGACAACCCGTCAAGTTTTCCTCTTTCTTCATCCCTTCAGAGAACCTCCGAAAACACCTTTGCGTTTTGGTCCGAACGCACTTGCGTTTAAAGTAAAACGTACTTGCGTTTCAGGTAAAACGTGCTTGCGTTTAGTCGTAAATGTACTTGCGTTTTCTCCATGCGCTCTGAATATAGCTTGTCAGACCATAAAAAAGCACCCAGAGAGGGCATAAAACCGCCCGAAAGATTGTTTATGTCTTGAATAAACATTAATTTTGTATTCTGTATATTGGTATGTGACGTTTATCATTTCTGACTGAAAGAGTCTGGGAGTGGTAACGGCGAAGCATATCCAAAAGCTTAAGAAAATGGCTAAAAACTAATAAAAACAATCAAATGATAAATATTACAGATAAATCCCAATGTTGTGGTTGTAATGCATGTGGAGATATTTGCCCCAAGGACGCAATTACATTTAAAACAGATATTGAAGGTTTTTGGTATCCAGAGGTTAATAAAGATAAATGTATAGATTGTGGATTATGCGAAAAAGTATGTCCTATTATCAATGTAAAGGAGTTAAAAAAGAATGATTTTAAAACTCCTCTATGCTATGCAGCACACCATAAGAATCTGGAAATACGCTTTGATAGCACTTCTGGAGGGGTTTTCTCCGCATTTGCAGAAGAGATTTACAAAAAAGGGGGCTATGTAGGAGGGGTAGTTTACAATGAAGACTGGTCAGCAAGTCATTTTATATCTAACAATAAAGAAGACTTAAAACGTCTCCGCAGCTCAAAATATCTTCAAAGTAATGCTGAAGGTTTCTATAACAAAGTAAAAGAAGCTGTCACAACAGGGGTTCCTGTATTAGTATGTGGAACTCCTTGCCAAATGGCCGCACTCAGAAGATTTCTAAGAAAAGACTATGATAATCTTATTATTCTAGACTTTATTTGTCATAGTATAGCCTCTCCCAAAGCACACCGTAAATATTTTGATTATTTAGAGGAGAAAGAAGGCTCCAAGGTTGTATATTTTAAAGCGAAAAATAAAGAACTAGGATGGCGCAGCCTTACAAAGAAATCAATGTTTGCAAATGGAAAATCTTACTACGGAATTAAAGATAAAGATTTATACAGCCGCGCTTATCACTCCAACATGATAGACCGTCTATCCTGTTATCATTGCCAATTTAAAGGATACCCACGTATAGCAGATATTACTTTAGCTGATTTTTGGGGAGTAGAAAAAGTAGCTAAACAACTGGATAATAATACAGGAACATCTGCTATTCTTGTAAACTCAAGAAAAGGTGAAGATTTCATACAGAAAGTTAGTAAAAGATTAATTATTCAAGAAGTAAAAATAGAAGATATTCAGCCTTTTAATCGGGCACTAGTCCAACCGTCCATTCGTCCTAACTATAATCGAGATGATTTCTTCAAGGATCTTGAGACCATGCCATTTGACAAATTAGGTGATAAATATTTTCCAATCAAAGGACCCTCGCACAAACTTTTACGAACGATAAAATCTATTGCAGGAAATGTAAAACGAATGACACAATTAAAGCCCAAACCTCTATGGCAATTTTTCTACCTGAACTTTCTACACCCTGCAATTCACACAAACTGGAAAGAAGGTCATCTATTATACCCTTCCCCCTATTGCGTTTTTGACATAGCTCATAATGCAAATATACAAGTACATGGAGTTATATTATGTGGAAATAAAAAATTCAAGAAATCCAAACTTGAAAGTCGTTTCCTATTTGATCAAGGCTCAAAGGTAACATTTAAAGGCAATTTCCGATTTGGTTATGGCTGTGATGTCGAAGTATTCCCTCATGCAGAATTAATTCTAGGAGCTGATAGCGGAGGAAATCTTGGGTTGACATTAATTTGTGGTAAAAAAATACAGATTGGTAGTCATACATTCTACGGTAGAGATGTTTCCATTCGTGATCATAATGGGGGACATATTATTGCCCAACAAGGATTTAAAGATACCAACCCAGTAACAATCGGTGATATGTGCTGGATATGTTCTGAAGCTAAAATCATGCCTGGAGTCAAGATTGGTGATGGCACTATAGTTGGTTCTAACTCAATTGTAATATCGCCATTGCCTCCTCGCGTATTAGTCTCAGGATCACCCGCAAAAATTATAGATACAGATATTAGTTGGAAACATTAATAAGAATGATTATGAACGAACAAGAATTTTTACTTTTTTTTGAAAGTTTATTTGATGGCCTTTCGGAGTCAATTGACATGGAAACAGAATTCCGTTATTTAGATGAATGGAGTTCTTTAACTGGTCTTGCTTTCCTCACAGATATGGCAGAGAAATACCAAACTACAATTAGTATCCCTGAACTTAAATCAGCAGAAACAATAGGAGAGCTTTATCAATTATATCAAAATAAACAATGAGTAATACTGCTGAAAATAATAAACGAATAGCAAAAAACTCTTTACTTCTTTATTTTAGAATGTTTATTGTGATGTGTATACAATTATACACATCACGCATTATACTTCAAACTCTAGGAGTCGTAGATTTCGGAATTTACGGAGTAGTTGGTGGAATTGTAACAATGTTTACATTTCTTAATGGCGCATTAGGTTCCGCGACTTCACGTTACTTTACATTCGAATTAGGGAAAGGGAATACTGAAAATCTAAAGAAAGTTTTTAGTTTGTCAATAGTCAACCATTTCATTATAGCCCTTATTGTACTTTTACTATCAGAAACAATAGGCTTATGGTTTCTTTATGAAAAAATGGTCATCCCTACAGAACGTATGTATGCTGCTTTATGGGTGTTCCATATTTCTGCATTAACAGCGTGTTTCAGCCTGACTCAGGTTCCTTATACCGCTGCAATTATAGCACATGAAAGAATGAGTGTCTACGCCTATGTAGGACTCATAGAAGTTATTTTGAAACTTGTAGTAGTTTTTGCTATTACTTATTCTCCTATTGATAAACTTATTTTTTATGCCATATCTCTTTTCATTCTTCAGGTAACGGTCATGATGATATATAGATATTACTGTATCCGTTCATATAATGAATGTCATTTTAAGCTGTATAAAGATAAAAAAATGTGCAAAGAAATGCTACAGTACGCATCTTATGATCTTATAGGAAGCGCCTCAGTCATGGCACAAGGACAAGGTTTAAATATCATTATCAATATGTTCGCAGGGCCAGTTGCCAATGCGGCACGTGCCATAGCATTTCAAATTCAAGGTGCTGTTACCCAATTTTCGAACAATTTCATGACTGCTGTCCGCCCTCAAATTATCAAATATTACGCGCAAAATGATATAGAAAATATGATGAAACTTGTAAAGCAATCATCTATTTTTACCTATATTCTAATGTTAATGATAATACTACCTATATCATTAGAAATAAAAACGATTCTACAACTATGGCTTGTAAAGTTTCCAGAGTATACAATTCCTTTTACTGTTTTAGTCTTGATAACTTCACTTCTTAATGCCTTCAGAAACCCGAGAATAACCGTATTTCATGCCACAGGAAATGTGAAATTATCTAATATCATAACTGGTACAGTTTTATGCATGGCTCTACCAATAGGTTATGTATTAATGCGTTTGGGATATTCCCCCACATCTGTTTTTTGGGGGATGTTAGCTTGTACAATATTATCAGATATTACTAATTTATTAATACTAAAAAAATACATAAAATATTCTATCAAACAATTCTTATTAACAGTGCATTGTAAATGTCTACTATTTACCCTTCTTTTACTTATTTTCGTGTATCCCATACATCATTATTTAGATGAAAGCTTTATACGTTTATGTATTGTAACATTTGCATCTGTAATAATAAGTATCATTATCTCATGGTTCTTTTTAATACCAACGGATACCAAAAAGAGAATTATTTTGAAATATAAAAATTAAAATATGCAGACTTACACATTATCAAATGGTGTCAAAATACCAGCAATTGGCATGGGAACATGGCCTCTAAAAGGCAATCTATTAAAAGAAACCATGAAACATGCAATAAAAATCGGTTATCGTATGTTTGATACAGCAGATAACTATGATAATGAATCAGATATAGGTGAAATTATAGCCAGTAAGATTGTACCAAGAGAAGAACTTTTTATTACCACAAAAATAAGTGATGAAAAAAACAATAATTGCCCGTGGTCTTCAACAGGGAAATATTTCTACAAGAGTTCTCCGTATATGAAAGAACATTCAGTAAGAGAAGTTGTAGAAATGTTAGTAAATAAAAGTTTAAGAAGCCTTAAGACAGACTACATTGATTGTTTAATCATTCATTGGCCCTATCCAGACTATTTATTAGAAATCTGGGATAGTATGTGTATTTTATATAAGGCAGGGAAATTTCGTTCAATAGGAGTTTCTAATTGCAGAGAACGGCATCTTGAGAAGATTATAAATAATTCTTCTATAGCCCCTATGGTTAATCAGGTTTCAATAAGCCCTCTTGATACACGAGAAACATTATTAAAATATAACAAAGAACACAATATACAAACAATGTGTTATGCTCCTCTTATGCAAAGGAATAATAATACTTTAAGACAAGCAGATATCATAAAACAGATAATGGACAAATACAACATAACAATCGAACAGTTACTCTTAGTCTGGAACGTAAACCAAGGAATTATACCTATACCAAAATCAACATCAGAGCAACGTCTAAAAAGTAATTTTAACATCTTTAATATAAGATTCACCAAACAAGAGATTATAAATATTTCAAAGTTAAACCAAGATCTGCAATATCTTCCTGAATCAAAATATTGTCCTGGACTATGAAAGAATTAGCAAAAAGAATAATAAACAAAATCAAGCCCATATTAATAGAGAAAAATGAGTGGTATTTACATGAATTTAGCGATTGTACTAAGTTCTGGAACAATTTCCCATTCAATTTAGAAATTGTAAACCTAGGAAGTTCTTCTGCTTTTTATGGTTTCGATTACTCCGAGCTACCTATTAAAGCTGCCAATTGGGCCATACGACCTCAATCTTTTCCACAAGATTTTGCCTTATTAAAAACTTATTATAGCTACCTAGGACCGAAGGCAATTGTATTAATTGTTTTATGTCCGTATAGTTCTTGTTTCAAAAGCTATACGGACATAAGTCTAGAAAAATATTATACAATTTTACACCCTGGTGTAATAGAAGAATTCAGTCTTGAAAAGCAAAAAAAAATATACAACAAAAAGAATAAGCCATGGGAATTGTATAAAATTCAATTATTCAAAGGTATGATAAGCAATATTAAATCAATCATCCGCAGAAGAAAAAGGCCAGAAATATATACTTATCAACCAATGAATAAAAGGCAACTAGAAGAAGATGCCATGAAATGGATTAATGGGTGGAAGAAACAATTCAATATTACAGATATGAATGCTCCTTTACCTATACATATAAAGGAAGGAAGAGAAAAACGTGTTAGTACTCTAAAAGATATTATTTCTTTTTGCAAGGAGAGAGAGTTAAGACCTGTAATTGTATTACCACCTATAACGCAACATCTTTCTTCAAAAATGTCAGAAACATTCAGAAATAATTATATATATAGTTTTTTAGAAGAAGTAAATTTATGCAATACTCCATTTTTGAATTATTTAGATGATAATAGATTTCAAGATGGAGATTTTTTTAATTCTTTCTTCTTAAATAGAAATGGAGCAAAAAAATTTACAAAAATTATATATGACGAAGTAATCAAGATTTATGATGACACCTCTATTAAATAGTTTTACCATATTCTAGTAGACATCAATACGCATTAACCTAAACTTCCATTTATATCTAAATTCAAGTTGATAATTATACAACTAATTATTACGGAGTTATAAATACAATTTATTTAAATGAAACTGGCACTATTAAATCTCCCATTTGATTCAAATTATGGTGGAAACTTGCAACGATATGCATTAATTACCATATTACTGCGAAATGGTTATGACATAGAACATATAAATCTTAGATTTAACTATAAACTACCATGGTACAAAATACCTCTATCTTACTCTAAACGAATAATAAAAAAGCTAATATTTCACGACAGCAAACCAATTTTATTAGAGCAACAGATGACAAGGGATGTCATTCGTAAAAATAAAGTAGCCGAAATATTTTATAATAAATATATACCCCATACAAAAATCATCAAAAACAAAAAGGAGTTAAATCTATTACCCCGATATGATGCTTACATAGTGGGCTCAGATCAAGTTTGGCGTAAATCAATGACTAGAGCATATGGTCTTAGCACCTATTTCTTTGATTTTGTCAAAAATGATTCTTCAAAAAAAATTGCCTATGGAGTTTCATTGGGTAGTGATCAAAACGAATTAACTCCTACAGAAATACAAAAGCTAGCACATTATTATAAAAAATTCTCCGCGGTCTCTGTCCGTGAAAGTTCAGCAATAAAAATGTTTCAAACATATAAATGGACATCACCCCAGGCAATACAAGTGTTAGACCCAACTCTTCTTCTTACAAAAGAAGACTACGAAAAACTTATTAATAATGCATACACCCACCATTGCTCAGGTAATGTATTCTGTTATATACTTGATAATAATCCAGAAAAAGAAAAGCTTATTACTAAACTCTCAAGTCAATTAGAATTGACTCCTTTTCATATTGATCTAGAAGGGGATACTTCAATTGAGCAATGGTTACGTGCTTTTCGAGATGCAAAACATATTATAACAGATTCTTATCATGGATTAATTTTTTCCATCATTTTTAATAAATCATTCACTCTAATCAGGAATGAGAAAAGAGGAAATGCCAGATTTGATTCGATTCTACAAACATTGAACATAACGAATGTACAAAATATAGACTGGGAAGAAATTAATTCAATAATCAAGAAAGAAAGAAAAAAAGCAATAGAATTTATGCTACAAGCTTTAAAATAAAATCAGTATAGCTAAAATATTATATCTGCACAGTTGTGTCCACATATTCTTTTATAACCATCCAATATTGTTTACCACTATTCCTCTTATAAATACTTTTATGAAAATAGTATATTACACACATCCATTTCTACTAGACTGTGACTTACCATTAATCAAAGAAATGCAAAAAAAAGGGCACACAGTAATGATGTTTATTTCATTAGCACCCTATAGTCTGCATGGTTCACTCCTTAACATAAAACGACAAATAAAAGAAGATGCCATTATTCCAGCTTCTATTTATCCAGAAATGAACGAATATTCTCAATATATAAAACTGGAAAATATTTTTTTTATAAACAGAACAAAATCTTCTGTTTTAACACTTACATACGCCCGTTTAATTCTACAAATGTGTAAGATGATACGACGTTTTAATCCAGATATAGTTCACATTACGTATCCCCTTGATTTACTAGAAATATTACTACTACAATTTCGAAATAAAATGTTGTTAGTAATGCATGACCCATTCCCGCATTCTGGAAAAGAAAATCTCCGAAATACTATTGCAAGATATATTTCAATCAAGTTAATCCCCAAAATAGTATTATTAAATAATACACAAAAGAATCAATTTGCAGAATATTATAAGATTCCACTTAAGAAGATTCTTATAAATAAACTGGGACCATATAATTGTATCCTAAATTTTAGGCCTAACCTAACTATAAATAATGAAAAAATCAAGATTCTATTCTTTGGATTAATCTCTCCATACAAAGGTCTGGAATATTTATGCGAAGCTATGCTTAAAGTTCATAATGTATGCCCCAATGTAGAATTAATAATTGCAGGTAAAGGAAATATTTATTTTGATTTTGAACCATATAAAAATCTCCAATACATTCAACTCCATAATCGTTATATCGACATGCAAGAATTAGCTTCATTTTTGTATGAGGCTTCTTTTGTAATATGCCCATATAAGGATGCAACGCAAAGTGGAGTAATAATGACAAGCTTTGCAATGGAAAGACCAATAATAGCAAGCAATGTTGGTTCATTAAAAGAACAAATTGAAAATGGAAAAACTGGCCTATTAATTCCCCCCTGCGATAGTGAAGTATTAGCTGATGCAATCATTAACCTTTCTAATAATCCTCAATTAATTGATAAGATGAAACAAAATATCAAAGAGCTAAATACAATAGGATACAACAGCTGGGATACCATATCTAATATTTACTTAGATTTTTATACACGATAGTAATCAAAAAGCCACAGAATGATGAATAAGAACGGAAAACTAATGCAATTCAATCAGAAATACTCAATCCGTTTTATATATGCATATTTCCTATTGTCAGCCTTAAAAGGGCTTTCTAACATGCTAGGGCATGAATTACCATTAACAATAATTTCGGATATAGGCATTTTATTAATAACATTAGAATATTTACTAAATAGTAAAATTAAAAGTATAACATCTTTTATTATAACATCTATTATAATACTTGCAATTACCAGCATTTTTAATTCGTATCCTACAACAGCCTTTATATCTGGTGTCAGATGGCAATTATTCTATATGCTAGCTTTCATAATTGGTTCAAGTAAATATTTTGACAAATGTAAATTTTTCAACTATATGCTATGGACTGTATTTTTAGTAGATATAATAGGTATTTATTTGTATCTAGTCCCGCCAGGATGGTATATGGGCTTTAAATTTCAAGGACTTGAATTGGATTATATATCCAACAACATGATACTTGAAATGTCCCGATTATCTGCTTTCTGGCCATTTCCTTATTGGGTTAGCTATGGAAGTGCATGTAGTTATTACTATATTCTTTGTAAATATTTTAACGGAGAAATCAAAACAATTTATGCTTTATTCTTTATTTTATTTTTCTTCTTTATATTATTATTAGCACAACAAAGGTTACCTCTCATTTTTATTATTTGTGCGACCTTAGCTTTGTTTGTTTATTCTATTTTTTCATCTTCACTAAAACGAAAAATATTCGCAAGAGGTATATTTTTGTCCTTTGCATGTATATTTATTATACTATTTATGATACTACCGCTAATAATTGATACAGACATTCTAGAATTTGGCATAAAAAAAATAGAAGAAATGTTTACTTCATCAGATTCTAATAGTGATAGCAATTTTTTAACCAGCCGTTTTGGGCTTTTTTTAGACCATATAAACTTAAAAGGTTCTCTTTTATTCGGATCAGGTTTAGGTAGTTATACATTTAACCCGCAAGCAAAAACTTTAGTTTTAGATAACATGTGGTTAACAATCTTTCTAGAGTCAGGAATTATTGGATTATTTTTATACATAACAATTTTTACTCGTACTATCAGAAAAGCTCTAAAAAAACTGAAATACAACATATTCGAGATAGGAATAATAGCAATGTTCCTACTTGCTATGTTTGGGGCCAATTGCCTTTCAAAAAACACACAACATACAATTGTTTTATGGCTTTGTTGTGGAAGTATATTTAATCAATATTATCCACACATAAAAAAGGATATTACAAATAATGTCAGATTGTAAATTATAATTACAATGAAGTTTAATTTTAAACCATCAATAAACGTTCCTATACTTTAAAACAAAAAATGATTATGAAAACAAAAGCAAGAGTTATAGCTATGTACCTTCCGCAATATCATCCCATTCCAATTAATGATAAATATTGGGGAAAAGGATTTACTGAATGGACAAATGTTGCTCAAGCTCGCCCATTATTCAAGAATCATTATCAGCCTCGCATACCTGCAGATTTAGGTTTTTATGATTTACGATTACCTGAAGTCAGAGAAGCTCAGGCTGAATTAGCAAAAGAAGCTGGTATCGAAGGATTCATGTATTGGCATTATTGGTTGGGTAATGGACGAATGTTACTCGAAAAGCCTTTTGAATGGGTACTAGAGTCAGGAAAACCAGATTTTCCGTTTTGCCTAGGATGGGCAAATCACTCATGGACTACAAAAACATGGATAAAGGGAAAAAGTTTACAACTCGATACAATGATAATGGAACAACTTTATCCAGGAAAAGAAGATTATATAAATCACTTTAATTATTGTCTTCCTGCATTTAAAGATCATCGATATATAACCGTAGAAGGCAAACCTATTTTTGTAGTTTATGACCCTATGAGTGTTCCGGATATGAATATATTTATTTCTATTTGGAACGAATTAGCAATAAAGAACGGATTAAAAGGTATTCATTTCGTAGGGTTACGAAATGGGCGCAACGTATCCAAAGAAGATCTACTCAAGATGGGATTTGATGCTATAAATAATAGAAGTATGTGGGAAGCAGAAGCTGCATCTGTCGGATCTCGTTGGAAAAGGCGATTAATTTCTTTATTATCATACAAAATGGGAGGTATAACATTAAGTAAATACGACTACGCCCAGATTATTAAACATATATCTTGTGATGATGATTTATCTGATGATTGTTACCCAACAATCATTCCTGGATATGATAGGACCGCAAGAGCGGGACGCAGAGCCGTAATTTACTATAATTCGACCCCAGAACTATTTTATAAACATTGTTGTTCCGTCATTGAATATGTTAAAGAAAAACCTGATGAGAAAAAAATTATATTTTTAAAATCTTGGAATGAATGGGGGGAAGGTAACTATATGGAACCAGATATCAAATACGGGCATGCATATTTACAAGCCCTAAGAAAAGCACTGATACCATAACGTCTTGCTCAGAAATAAGTAAATATTCACATTATTATATTTCGGGAAATAAACTAAATTAAATTAGGCTAAGAGGCTAATATTTATAAATTCTAATAGTTATTAGCTTTGATTATTAGAAATAAATAGGAAAATGAACAACAAAAATCAATATGTAGTACGAATGTCTGCTGGCCTAGCCAACAGAATGTTTCAATATAGCTATTATCTTTTTTTAAAAAAGAATGGATTAGAAGCCTATGTTGACAATAATTATAAAGCAACAAAATGGGAAATGGAAAATATAGAATGGGAACGCATATTTCCTAATGCAACTATTCATCAAGCTTCTCAATCACTAATTTTTAAATATGGCGGAGGATATAATTATATTGATAAAATACGCCGTCATTATTTAAAATTTCTATGTAAGGTATGGAATGCTAAAAATTCTACAATTATTCCCTCAAGCGAAGATATCTCAAAATATCGATATTTCATAGGTGTATATCAAAATGCAACATTTATCGAAACGATAAAAAAAGAGGTATACAACGCTTTTAAATTCTCTGATTTTGAAAAGGGTTCTTTTAACGAACACTTATCATTAAAAATGAAAGCAGAAAATAGTGTTGCTATTCATGTCCGTAAGGGAAAAGATTATCTAACCTTTGATAAGTTTAAAAATACTTGTACAACTGAATACTATAAAAAAGCTATAAATATCATCAAAGAAAAGGTTAATAATCCTGTATTTTATATTTTTACTGATAATGCAGAATGGGTAAAAGACAATTTTACGGATTTTGATTATACCTTAGTGAATAATAATCCTTCAATTGGGTGGGGTAATCATTTTGATTTACAACTTATGAGTATTTGTAAGCATAATATAATAGCAAATAGCACATATTCATGGTGGGGAGCTTTTCTCAATCAAAATCCAGGGAAAATTGTTATAGATCCTCAATATTGGTTCAACCCCAATATGCCTCAGTATAAAAATCTCAAAAATAATACAGCTTGTAAAGAGTGGATTCTTCTTTAAATTAATACTAATATGGAAGTAGCAATAATTGGTGCAGGTGTATCGGGATTAACAACTGCAAATCTTTTAAAAGAAAAAGGGATAAAGTCAATAATATTTGAAAAAGAGAATAAACCTGGTGGCTTAATAAGATGTGACAGAATAGATGGTTCTTTATTCCATATATGTGGTGGTCACATTTTTAATTCTAAGAGACAAGATGTTTTAGACTGGTTCTGGAATAAGCTTGATAAAGATAAAGAATTTACAAAAGCAGACAGGAATGCTGTCGTTTTTATGGCTAACGGAGCAGAAATACCCTACCCTATTGAAAATCATATATTCCTTTTCGACGAGACAATCCAAAGAAAATGTATAAGTGATTTGCTAAAAATAGCATCATCAGATTATTCTACATATGAAAACTTTGAAGATTTCCTAAAAAAAAGGTTTGGAATAACATTATATGATTTATATTTCAATCCCTACAATCAAAAAATTTGGCGAGAGAACCTTAATAACGTTCCTATTTCATGGTTAGAAGGAAAACTTCCTATGCCAACAGCAGAAGAGATAATCTTCAACAATATAAACCATGTTAAAGAAAAAAAATTTGTACATAGTTCTTTCTGGTATGAAAAATATAATGGTTCTCAATTCATTGCTGATAAATTAGCCAATGGACTTGACATTAAATATAATTCAAATGTTGACAAATTAACTTACAATCAAGGGAAATGGTTAGTAAATAATGAAGAGTTTGATAGGGTTGTGTTTTGCGGAAATATCAAGGAGCTTCCTCAAATTATTCAAGGAATTGATATATCACCGTTTACTACTTCAATTGAATCACTTAAATTTCATGGAACAACTTCAGTATTCTGTGAAATAGATAAAAATCCATATAGCTGGATTTACTTACCAGACAATCGATATCGTGCCCACAGAATTATATGTACAGGTAATTTTGCTGAAAGTAATAATATGAAAGGGAAAATGACGGCAACTGTAGAATACACAGATTATATATCTATAAACGATATCAAAAAAGATTTAGAAAAAATTCCTTTAAACCCAAGGTATATTACACATCACTTCAATAAATATACATACCCTATTCAAGAGCAAAATACCAGAAAAATGATATCAGAACTGAAAAGATTTTTGGCAAAGCATAAATTATATTTCACAGGAAGATTTGCAGATTGGGAATATTATAACATGGATATAGCAATGGGAGCTGCAATAGATAATTTAAAACAAGTAATAAAATGATCAATTAAACTTCAGGCTAAAAAATACAAACAATAAGAGTTTAGATAAATATTATTCCTTTGAAACAGATATTATTAGAAAGATCAAAAAATGAATTACTCTTATTACGTATTTTAAATATAAAGCATATCTCATGAAAATAATTTTAGTCAATTATCGATATTTTATTAGTGGTGGACCAGAACGCTATTATTTTAATATTAAAGAAATATTGGAAAAAAATGGTCATGAAGTGATACCGTTTAGTATCAAAAGTTCCAGGAATTTCCCGTGTAACTATGAAAAATATTTTTTAGACGTAGTAGATGATGAAGTATATTTCGCACAATCTAAGAAAAGTGTGAAAGTTATATTCAAATCTTTTACGCGTATGTTTTATTCATTAGAGGCTAAACGTAAATTCAAACAATTATTAAGTGATACAAAACCTGATCTTGTTTATATAATGCAAATGCATAACAAAATATCTCCAAGTATTGTTGATGCTGCCAAAGAAATGCATATACCAGTAATTCATCGAATATCAGATTTTCAGTATATGTGCCCAAATGCATTATTTTATAATGAAAAAAAAGGAGTATGCGAAGATTGCTTAAAAGGTAAACGTATAAATTGCATAAAATATCGTTGCGTATTAAATTCGCCAGTGTATTCTGCCATCAAAATGGCCGCGAAATGGTTGCATGACCTCATGGGTATAACTAAAAAAATAAACGCTTTTGTTGTTCCATCCTCATTCACACTAGAAAAGTTACATGAATATGGGATACCAAGTAATAAATTATACCATATTCCCACTTTTTTTAATTTGAAAGAAGATAATCCAATAGTAGAATATAAACCCTTTATATTATTTGTAGGACGTATTGAAAAACAAAAAGGCTTAATGACATTAATCAAAGCTTTTGAGAATACTGAATATATGTTGAAAATTATCGGGTTTTCTAACGATGGATATGAAGATGAACTGAAAGATTACCTGAAAAATAAAAAGCACAACATAGAATTTTTAGGTCGAAAAAATTTTGAAGAAATTGTACCATATTTAAAATCATGTTTATGTACAGTTGTTCCTTCAGAATGGTATGACAACTTTCCAAATGTAATATTAGAGAGTTTTGCATATAAAAAGGCTGTTATTGCGACAAACTTTGGTTCATTACCTGAATTAGTACATGATTATCAAACTGGTTTAACCTTCAAGTACGCCAACCATATAGATCTCAGAGAAAAGATAGAATATCTCTTTGAACATATAAATGAAGCTATAAGCATGGGAGAAAACGGATACAAACAAATCTGTTCATTTTATTCACCTGCCCAACATTACAACCAATTAATAAAACTCTTTAATCAAATAATAAACAACAATGACTAACAAAAATATTCCTTGCCCAACAGATGCCAGTATCATCTTAACCTATCGCTGCCCGATGAAATGTAAGATGTGTAACATCTGGTTTAATCCAACCAAAAGAAGTGAAGAAATTAAGGCTTCAGACTTACGAACCCTGCCACGTCTTAAATTCATTAACTTAACAGGTGGGGAACCATTTATACGCGAAGACCTAGCAGAAATTGTAGAAGAATGTTATAAACATACTGACCGTATTGTAATTTCTACATCGGGCTGGTTTGAAGATAAAGTTATCGCCTTAGCAAAAAAATTCCCTAACATTGGTATTCGTATTTCTATAGAAGGACTCAGCTGTAAAAATGATGAGCTTCGAGGACACGCCGGTGGTTTTGATAAAGGACTCCGTACTCTCCTTACATTAAAACAAATGGGGTTGAAAGACATTGGCTTCGGTTGCACCGTTTCTAACAATAACTCGGCTGATATGCTTTCTCTTTACCAATTATCATTATCATTAGGAATGGAATTTGCTACAGCTGCCTTTCATAATTCTTACTACTTCCATAAAGATGATAATGTAATCACCAACAAAGATGAAGTCTGTAAAAATTTTGAACAGCTGATTGAATGGCAATTAAAAGAAAAACATCCGAAAAGCTGGTTCCGTGCATGGTTTAATATGGGCTTAATAAACTACATTGAAGGTGGACGTCGTATGTTACCATGTGAAGCTGGTTCTGCTAATTTCTTTATCGATCCATTCGGAGATGTTTATCCTTGTAATGGCCTCGAAGAAAAATATTGGAAGAAATCAATGGGTAATATTCACGAAACACCAAACTTCATGGACATTTGGGAAAGTGAACGTGCGCAAGAGGTACGTGCAATGGTACGTAAATGTCCGAAAAACTGCTGGATGGTTGGTACTGCCAGCCCAGTAATGCATAAATATATCAAATACCCCTTAAAATGGGCTATCAAAAATAAACTCCGTAGTATGCAAGGGAAACCTGCATGCTTAGATAAAAAATGGTGCGACGTAGGTCAAGACCCTTGCCAGGGAGATTTAAGAGAAAAATTTTAAGATGAAAATTATAGTTACTGGAACTCGTGGCATTCCCAACATTATGGGAGGAGTAGAAACTCATTGTGAGGAGCTTTTTCCACGTATTGCAGCTAAAGGATATGATGTAACAGTAATTCGTAGGAAAAGTTATACAAAAGATGCACTTACTGAATATAAAGGAGTAAAGCTTATCGACATTGAAACCCCAAAGAAAAAATCTTTTGAGGCTATCGTTCATACTTTCAAAGCTATTTTAAAGGCCAAATCATTAAAAGCTGATATTGTACATATACACGCCATCGGGCCAGCTTTACTTGTACCAATGGCTCGACTTTTAGGCATGAAAGTAGTATTCACCCATCATGGTCCAGATTATGACCGTGACAAATGGGGAAAAGCCGCTAAATTCATGTTGAAATTAGGAGAGCGAATGGGAACAATGTTTGCCAATGAAGTGATTGTCATCTCAAATGTAATTAATGACATTTTAATCAAAAAATACAATCGTACGGATTGTCATTTAATATACAACGGAGTTCCAGAACCCGACATTTGTAATTTTCCTGAATATTTTCAAGAACTTGGCATTGAAGAAGGTAAATACATTCTAGGAATGTGCCGATTTGTTCCAGAAAAGAATTTACATCATCTTGTAGAAGCTTTTACAAGAATCGACAGCAAAGGTTGTAAACTTGTTTTAGCAGGAGATACTGATTTTGAAGACGAATATTCAAGGAGTCTCAAAGAAAAAGCGAGAAAGCATGGGGTAATACTTACCGGATTTATAAAAGGGGAAAAACTACATTCTCTTTTAACTCATGCAAGATGCTTTGTGCTTCCTTCTTCACATGAAGGACTACCTATTGCTTTATTGGAAGCAATGAGTTATCGTTTACGTGTAATCGTTAGTGACATTCCAGCCAATAAAGAAATTGGATTAGATAGTTCATCTTATTTTAAGGTAGGAGATATCAATGAATTATCAAATAAAATACAAAGTATTATTACAGAAGACTATTGTAATATCCAATATAATATGACAAAATACAACTGGAATACGATAGCATCTCAAGTAGCGGAAATCTATAAACGACTTATATTAAAATAAAACGAACATGTTAGGAACTAATATTAACATTGAAAATAAAACAATATTCATTACTGGTATTGCAGGATTCATAGGCAGTTATTTAGCGTTAGAACTCTTAAAAAGAAATCCAACAATTCGTATTGTAGGTATTGACTCCATTACTGATTATTATGATATTTCTTTAAAAGAAGAAAGACTGAAAAAGCTAGAAGCATACGCTAACTGTACTTTTATTAAAGGAAACATTGCTGACAAATCCTTAATAGAACAAATCTTCAAGCAATATCAGCCTAACATCGTAGTTAACTTAGCAGCACAAGCTGGTGTACGCTACAGTATTACTAATCCTGATGCATACGTGGAAAGTAATCTGATTGGGTTCTACAATATCCTGGAAGCATGCAGACATTCAAATCCACAAGTAGAACATTTGGTGTATGCATCCTCGTCAAGCGTATATGGAAGTAACAAGAAAGTTCCATACAGCACAGAGGATAAAGTAGACAATCCAGTAAGTTTATACGCAGCTACCAAAAAAAGTAATGAATTGATGGCGCATGCGTATTCAAAATTGTATAATATTCCATCTACAGGATTACGATTCTTCACCGTATATGGGCCAGCAGGAAGACCGGATATGGCTTACTTTGGATTTACCAACAAATTACGAGAAGGAAAAACTATACAGATATTCAACTATGGTAACTGTAAACGTGACTTTACTTACATTGATGATATTGTGGAGGGTGTTATCAGAGTAATGCAACATGCACCTGAGAAACAAAACGGAGAAGACGGATTACCTATTCCTCCATACAAAGTATACAACATTGGAAACAATCAACCGGAAAATCTACTGGATTTTGTGACAATTCTGCAAGAAGAACTGATTCGTGCAAAAGTACTACCTGAAAACTATAATTTTGATGCCCATAAAGAACTCGTGCCAATGCAACCAGGAGATGTTCCTGTAACCTATGCTGACACAACACCACTGGAAGAAGACTTTGGATTTAAACCATCTACGTCTCTAAGAGATGGATTAAGAGCCTTTGCTGAATGGTACGCTTCCTACTATTTAAAAAAATAACGAACTATGAAAGATTCTAAAAACCTTCAAATTGCCGTAGCAGGAACAGGTTATGTAGGACTGTCCATCGCTACCTTATTGGCACAACACCACCAAGTGACTGCCGTAGATGTAATCCCCGAAAAGGTTGAAAAAATTAATAACCGCATCAGTCCGATACAAGATGAATACATCGAAAAGTATTTAAAAGAAAAGGAATTGAATCTGACAGCTACGCTAGACGGGACTTCAGCTTATAAAAACGCTGATTTCGTAGTCATTGCAGCTCCTACGAACTATGACCCAATAAAGAATTATTTCGATACTTCGCATGTTGAAGAAGTGATTGATCTGGTGCTGGAGGTAAATCCGGATGCGGTAATGGTAATCAAGAGTACCATTCCGGTGGGTTATTGCCGCAATCTGTATGTGAAGTATGCAGAAAAGTTCCGTAACACTCCAGCCCTGACTGGAAAGAAATTCAACCTGCTGTTCTCACCGGAGTTTTTGCGTGAAAGCAAGGCGTTGTATGACAACCTCTATCCCAGCCGTATCATCGTAGGTTTCCCGAAATTCATTGACGGACGTGATGAAGAAAATGAAGCTATCAAGGCTATTGCTGGAGAACATCTGGAGGAAAAAGCAAAAGAATTTGCAGCTTTGCTACAGGAAGGTGCCATCAAGGAAAATATAGATACACTGTTCATGGGCCTGAAAGAAGCAGAAGCAGTAAAACTATTTGCCAATACTTATCTGGCTTTACGCGTGAGCTATTTCAATGAACTGGATACATATGCAGAAGTAAAAGGATTGGACACTCAAGCCATTATCCAGGGTATCTGCCTGGACCCACGTATAGGTACACATTACAATAATCCTTCATTCGGATACGGTGGTTACTGTCTGCCGAAAGATACCAAACAGCTTTTAGCGAACTATCAGGATGTACCGGAAAACTTGATTCAGGCGATTGTAGAAAGCAACCGTACGCGTAAAGATTTCATAGCAGAACAAGTATTAAACAAAGCAGGTTATTATTCAACGAACTCACAGTGGAATGCAAATAAAGAACATGAAGTAATTGTAGGAGTTTATCGCTTAACGATGAAATCGAACAGTGATAACTTCCGTCAAAGTTCTATTCAAGGTGTAATGAAGCGTATCAAGGCCAAAGGAGCTACGGTAATCATCTATGAACCGACACTGGAAAACGGAAGTACCTTCTTCGGTTCGAAAGTGGTAAACAATTTGGATGAATTCAAGGCTACCAGTAATGCCATCATTGCCAACCGTTACGATGCGTGTTTGGATGATGTGAAAGATAAAGTGTACACTCGCGACATTTTTAGAAGAGACTAAATACAAAAACACCATGCAAAACCATGTAGTCATTATGGCCGGAGGAATTGGAAGCCGATTCTGGCCTATGAGTACTCCTGAATATCCCAAACAATTTATTGATGTAATGGGATGTGGGAAATCATTGATACAGCTCACTGTAGAACGCTTTTTACCGCTTTGTCCAATACAGAATTTCTGGGTAGTTACCAGCGAAAAATATACACACATCATAAAAGAACAATCACCGGAATTACCAGAAAACCATATTTTAGCAGAACCAGAAGCACGAAACACTGCTCCTTGCATAGCTTATGCTTGCTGGAAAATTAAAAAGGAATATCCGCAAGCCAATATTGTAGTAACCCCTTCGGATGCCTTGGTAATAAATACGACGGAATTTGCACGTTGCATTGACATAGCATTGAAGAAAACGGCTGCCTCGTCTTCCATAGTAACATTAGGGATAAAACCCAACAGACCCGAAACAGGCTATGGGTATATAGCTGCTCAAGGAATAGCTGACACAAACGGAATCTGTAAAGTGGAAGCATTCAAAGAGAAGCCCAATAAGGAGACAGCTATAAAATATGTAGCAGCAGGAAACTATTTTTGGAATGCAGGGATATTCGTGTGGAATGTAAATACTATCACCAAAGCAATCCAAACGTATGCTCCGCAAATTGCCGGAGTGATGGATGAACTGGAGCCTGCCTTGTTTACAGAAATGGAACAAAAAGAATTAAAACGTCTTTTCCCTACCTGTGAAAAGATTTCCATCGATTATGCCGTGATGGAAAAGGCTACAGATATTTATGTGCTGCCAGCTGAATTCGGATGGAGTGATTTGGGAAGTTGGGGTTCACTACACACTTTATTACCACAAGATAAAAATGGTAATGCGTCTGTAGGGCAAAATGTAAAACTATTTGATTGCAAAAACTGTGTGATACATACGGCAGACGAACGCAAAGTTGTGTTAGAAGGTCTGGACGGCTACATAGTAGCAGAAAAAAATGGTCAACTGTTAATTTGCCGTCTGTCAGAAGAACAACGTATCAAAGAATTCTCACAAGCATAACAAAAAACAATATCTTTATAATTTATATCGTAGATACCTATTAATTATGAAAGGCATAGTCTTAGCCGGCGGCAGCGGCACACGCCTCTACCCCATTACCAAAGGAGTGAGCAAACAACTGCTCCCCGTGTTTGACAAACCGATGATATACTACCCTATCTCGGTACTGATGTTAGCGGGTATCCGTGAAATTTTGATTATCTCTACTCCCTACGACTTACCGGGATTCCAGCGCTTGTTGGGTGACGGAAGCAACTTCGGGGTACGTTTTGAATATGCAGAACAGCCGTCGCCGGACGGACTGGCTCAGGCTTTCCTCATAGGAGAAAAGTTTATTGGGAATGATGCAGCCTGCCTGGTGCTAGGTGACAACATTTTTCATGGGAATGGTTTCAGCGCCATGCTGCGCGAAGCGGTACATACCGCTGAAGAAGAAAAAAAGGCTACGGTATTCGGCTACTGGGTGAGTGATCCGGAACGTTACGGAGTGGCGGAATTTGACAAGGAGGGTAACTGTCTGTCTATCGAAGAAAAACCGCAGCATCCGAAATCAAATTATGCGGTGGTAGGATTGTATTTCTACCCGAACAAGGTGGTGGATGTAGCAAAAAGCATCAAGCCGTCGGCTCGCGGTGAACTGGAAATTACCACAGTGAACCAGCGTTTCTTAGAAGACGGGGAGCTGAAGGTACAAACCTTAGGCCGTGGCTTTGCCTGGCTGGATACAGGTACGCACGACTCACTGGCGGAAGCTTCTACCTACATTGAAGTGATTGAAAAACGCCAGGGACTGAAAGTGGCATGTCTGGAAGGAATTGCTTACCGCAAAGGATGGATTACGGCGGACAAGTTGCGTGAAGAAGCACAGCCGATGCTGAAGAACCAGTATGGACAATATCTGCTAAAGGTGATTGACGAAGTGGAGCGTACCGGGGAAGCAAACCTGGAATAACGTTTTTAGTTAAAAATTAAAAGTTAATAATTAAAAGCATTTCTTCAGTTAATAGTTAAATGACTTATCTGTTTATATAAAATGGAAGTAATTAAAACGGCGATAGAGGGTGTGGTGATTATCGAACCACGCATTTTTAAGGATGCAAGAGGCTATTTCTTTGAATCGTTCTCTCAACGGGAGTTTGAAGAAAAGGTGGGCAAAATTGATTTTGTGCAGGACAACGAGAGTATGTCGTCCTACGGAGTAATGCGTGGACTGCATTTCCAGCGTCCGCCTTACACACAGAGTAAACTGGTACGCTGCGTGAAGGGTGCCGTGCTGGACGTGGCTGTAGACATCCGCAAAGGAAGTCCTACTTACGGACAGCATGTGGCTGTGGAACTGACGGAAGAAAACCATCGCCAGTTTTTTGTGCCGCGCGGTTTTGCACACGGTTTTGCCGTACTGAGTGAAACGGCCATCTTCCAGTACAAGTGCGACAACTTCTATCACCCGGAAGCAGACGGAGGTATCAGCATTCTGGATAATTCGCTGGGTATTGACTGGCGCATTCCGACGGAACAGGCCATCCTGAGTGAGAAGGATACCAAGCATCCGCTACTGAAGGATTTTGATTCTCCTTTTGACTATCATGTTTCATTGTATTAAATCTTTACCATTATGACTACATTCAAACGCAACATACTGATTACCGGCGGTGCCGGATTTATTGGCAGCCACGTGGTGCGCCTGTTCGTGAACAAGTATCCGGAGTACCGTATCATTAACCTGGACAAGCTGACGTATGCGGGAAACCTGGCGAACCTGAAGGACATTGAGAACCAGCCGAACTATGTGTTCGTAAAGGCGGACATCTGCGACTACGAGAAGATGCAGGAGCTGATGGAGCTGTATCACGTGGACGGCATCATTCACCTGGCGGCGGAGAGTCACGTGGACCGCAGCATCAAGGATCCGTTTACCTTTGCACGCACCAACGTGATGGGTACGCTGTCGCTGCTGCAGGCGGCTAAAGTGTACTGGGAAGGTCTGCCGGAGAAGTATGAGGGCAAGCGTTTCTATCACATCTCTACCGACGAGGTGTACGGGGCACTGGAGATGACGCATCCGGAGGGTATCGAGCCGCCGTTTACTACCACGGCTTCGTCGGCGGAACATCACCTGGCGTACGGAAAAGATTTCTTCTACGAGGATACGAAGTATAACCCGCACAGCCCCTACTCTGCCAGCAAGGCGAGCAGCGACCACTTTGTGCGGGCGTTTCACGACACGTACGGCATGCCGACCATCGTAACGAACTGTTCGAACAACTACGGGCCGTATCAGTTCCCGGAGAAGCTGATTCCGCTGTTCATCAACAACATCCGTCACCGCAAGCCGCTGCCGGTGTATGGCAAGGGGGAAAACGTGCGCGACTGGCTGTATGTGGAGGACCATGCGCGGGCCATCGACGTGATTTTCCATAACGGCAAGACGGCGGAGACGTATAACATCGGCGGTTTCAACGAGTGGAAGAACATTGACATCATCAAGGTGGTGATTAACACGGTGGACCGTCTGCTGGGCCGCAAGGAGGGTGAAGACATGGATCTGATTACCTACGTGACCGACCGCCTGGGCCACGACATGCGTTATGCCATCGACTCTACGAAGCTGCAAAAAGAACTGGGCTGGGAACCGAGCCTGCAGTTTGAAGAGGGAATAGAAAAGACGGTGCGCTGGTATCTGGACAACCAGGAATGGATGGACAACGTGACCAGCGGTGATTATCAGAAGTATTATGACTCGATGTACAAAGGACGGTAACTGAGAGTTTAAAAGAGAATAGCGAAAAGGTAAAAACGAAAGGGAAACCGCTCGTTTTTACCTTTTTTGTTTTTATCAGGTTACAGTCTATAACAAAACCTGACATAAAAAATAAAAAGAATTTGGTTTTCTAAAGCAAAAACTCTATTTTTGGAAAAGGAAGATTCATATTATGAAAACGAAACAAGAATATCTGAAACTATTGAGCGAATATAAGCAGAAACCGTTTTGTAAAAAGCTGCCATTGCACGCAACCTGAAATCATTAGGACTGACTACCGCACAAATTGCACAGGCTACCGGACTTCCAGCCAAAGAAATAGACAAACTATAGACAAACCTTCACCCCCCAAAAATTATATGACAATATCTGATAATAAGGCTGAAACTGAAAACACAACAGAAGAATTTAAAGGGTTACCTATGAGAGATCTGATTGGGGCTCCCTTGCAGGCTGCCTGCGAATCGCAGCAAAAACTGGCGGAAAGCGCCCTCGAGTTCATGACTCGAATCGAATTCGAAGAAAAACCCGCAGACAAAGTAGTATAATGGTCCTATAAAATTTATGATATGAAGTATTTTACACTTAAAGAATGTATTTATTCTGACACCGCTGAGAAAAAAGGTATAGACAACACGCCGACACCTGAAATAGAGGCACATATCGTGGAATCGGTAGAAACGCTGCTGGACCCGCTGCGTGAAGCCTGGGAAAGTCACTGCAAACAAAATGGTCTTGGTGTGGCAAGCATAGGCATTAGTTCCGGCTATCGTTGCCCTCAACTCAACAAGGCTGTAGGCGGGTCGAGCACTTCTGCACACTGCCATGGCTATGCCTTCGACCTGATACCGATGAACAGGCATATGCGGGAATTCAAACGGTTCTGCCGCGAGTTTCTTACCGGTAGAGCTTTCGACCAGCTGATTTCTGAGGGTGAAGACAATAGTGGTATGCCCAGCTGGATGCACGTGGGTTACAAGCATCCTGACGGAAAGCGGCAACGCGGACAATATCTCTCAATGATACACGGAAAATATTACCCGATGACAGACTGAAACGCGATGAAAAGCTGACAAATAAAGCAGGTAAAATAAATCTGACATTAGAAACAGAAAAGAATCTGGTTCGTAAGCATCCGATAAAGTACACATTGTAGATTCATAAAACAACGAACTCTTCTTATCAACGAATATAAAGTTGACAGGAAGAGTTTGCTATTTTATTGTATCTCTATCAGACTTCAATTGGATTTTCGTTGGACTTCTTCAACTTCCAGACATCCGGAAGCAGTTCCCGGATATTTTATCGGACAGCAATAATTTTTTTACAGATTTTTACTTGGCATTTCAATACTGGAGTCTTAAATTTGGGACATCCAAACTCTAGAGTAGAAACGAACGGTAATTTAATTCAAAAGTATGGCAGCCGGGACCACAGAAGGTTATAAATTTACAGAGGACGATAACAAAATGAAACAACTAAACCAAGAGATGGTCATTATTCTTCCGAAAGGTATGGAGAACATACCTGTAAGAATGATATATGATGACAATACAACTGAATTGACAGTGAAGCTCGTAAGCCAGCCAGCAAAAGAGAGAACGTGTATGGAGTCGGAGAATCTGCATACTGCCATTTATCATCAGAACCGCTATGAGCATGTGCCGATGAATGAAATAGAATGGATTGAGGCTAACGGAAGCTACTGCCATGTACATACGGTGAAGAACAGGAAAATTACGCTATCGTACCCGCTGAGACTGGTACAGAACGTGCTTCCGGAACATACATTTATCCGCATTCACCGCTCGTATCTTATCAACATAGACCATATTAAATTTATTGACGGAAACTGTGTCATGGTGGGCGGCAGATTCTTAAAGATTGGGAAGGAATACCAGAAAAGGCTGCTCGACAGATTCGTTTTCCTAGGTGTGCGACATAAACCCAAATGTGAAACGAAATGAGACGAAACAGGTATTGAAGCCCTGGCAGAAAGCCTCAATACCTGAATGATTATTGTTTGAACTCGGTGAAACGGGTGTAATGCTTGCGTCCGTAGAGGTCGACCACGCAGTATCCGTAGCGGTAGGTGCCGGAAGATACGGAGGCGAGGTTAACGCGCAGGTCTTTCTTTTTCTTGGCTACAATAGAATCGACAGGCTGATAACGGACTGAAGCGTCGTCATCGGACTGGTATTCCTGGCACAGATAGACTATATGGTCGTTCTTCTTGATGGTAGTAATGCCTTTGTCGGGCGTCTGGTCATTGAGATGACGACGGACTCCTACCACTACTCCACCGGGATTTTTCTCGTCATAACGGAGAATCAGGTCGGAGCGCTCGCCATTGAACAACACAGGGACGGTGTAGTGCAGCGAACGGCTATCGGCAAAGGTCATGTAGGCAGACACGAGTTTTCCTCCGATTCTGAACCATTTCCGGTTCCATTGCCCGAGAGGTGCCGACTGGCTTTCTATCTGTCCAAGGGAGTTGAGGGTTACTCCGTCGCCGTCCATACCATAGGAGAGCCATCGCCCGTCAGGGGTCTGCGACAACAGAACGGCATATATCTTACGGGTGTGCAGAATCATATCGGTGGAAAGCAGATCGGGCAGTTCCTTATCGGGGAAGGCGGAAGATGTGATGCTGGTATAGCCGGCCTGCCACTGACGGACGTATTCCTGCACGAAATGGAGATAGTCGGGCGAGAAGCCGCTTTGATAGTATTCTTCCAGCGAGCGGGTCTGACTGAAATTGTAGCAGGGGAAATAGAGGGAAAGGCCGCACACGGAATTAGGATTGAGCAAATCGGATGTGCCGGAGCAGACAACGGCATTGTTCAGACGGGTACGTATGTCATCAAGAAGGCTGCGGTCGGACGGCTCTGCAAGGCGGTTGCAGAGGTCCAGCAAATCGGTCATATCGGGACCGCTGAAGGTGAATGCGGGCATGCCGAACGACCGGCTCTGTGAACGGGCTTTGGAAAAGCGCGGGAATGAGGACGAAGAAAGACTGGCAAGCTGATGGGAAAAGAACTGTCCGACACTGGCGGTCAGCGCAGGAACGGCATCGAGCCGGGTGACGGAGAGGGTGATATCTTCGAGGAACTGTTTATTTTTATCATCATTATCTTTATCACCATCATTATCTTTATGTTTATAAGTGTCAACATAAGAACTGACCATGTTTTCATAAAAGGTGTCGGCAGAGGTGGAATAGGATGCCAAAAGGGGAATGACACGACGGTAATCCCATCCACCGCCGGGTTCCAGCTCTTGCGAGGCTATCATGTAATCGGCATAGGGCGAAAGGACTGATGCGGTTTCAAGGGTGGCCATGAGACAGGCATCGAAGCCGATAAAGGCATACTTCTTGTTATCGGGAAGACGGGAGGATTCGAGCGCTTCACCAATTTCACGCAAGGACAGAAAACGGTCGTCGGGGTAACACTCATCGTAACCGAATCCACCGACGGCACCGGACCCGTGATTCCAGAATATCAGGCCGTAATGGTCTGCCGGAAAGGCGCTTTGCCCGACACGGAGGAACTGGCTCAGAGTGACGGGATTGCCCATACTGCTTCTTTCAAAGGTTTGCCACCTCAGAATGCTTCCATGGGTAATGACGGCACAGGTAAGGCTGTCGGGCGACACTGCCAGTCCGAAAGTGTCACCGGTATGCCACTGACGGGTTCCTCCTAACAGCAGGACTACGTTCAGGCTGTCATTATCAATGGGGGTTTTCATCGCGGAAAGGATTTCACCGATGTCGGCAGTGGCTTGTTCATGAGTGGTTTCCAAGTTGGAGCCGTTCATGTAGACCAGCAGCGTAAAACTGGAGGGAGCGGCATTCAGCTCCTGACTAATCAGAAGGGCGAAAAGGCTCAACAGGAGTTTATAAATCTTCGTCATCATCGGTGGTATCATTATTTTCTTGTTTATGGTATGTGGCTGGGTTACGGAATTCATAAAGTCCAATGGCCAGGGTGCGGCGGATTTCTTCTGCGGTCTCACCTTTCTGGTCGCCCAGACGTTCTTCTATAAGTTTGGTCATCGTGTCTGCATAGTGTGCATTGGCATCGGCTGCGGAAATGTGACTCTCGGCCGCACGGCTGCGACGGGCACGATGACAGGTTTCGATGTTCTGCTCCAGACGCTCGAACAAAGAAGCGCGGGGGGTACGCAAGGCACGGGCCTCATTTTCCACACGCAAGGAATGGACTACATCGAGCAGGGTATCCATCTGCTGCTCCATATCGTCGGATATATCGGCACGGCTGGCTTGCTTTTCCGAGCGAAGGGTTTGAACCAGATTGGAGAGTGAGGACTCAAATTCGGCATCGAAAGCATCGACGTGTTGCTGACGGAATACTTCTTCTTCCCACCGGAGTGAGGTCAGGCGGCAGGCGTTCTCGCGGGCATAAGGGTCTTCTTCATTGTAGGCCTCGAAATAGGCATTGTTGGCATCGAGGAAGAATTCGTCCATACGGTCGCGAAGCTGCTGGAGGGTGGCGTAATCTTCTCGGGTCTGCCGCATATCGGCACAGGCTGCCAGCAAGGAAGGATCGAACACTGCTTCATCGGTTCCGATGGCTCGCTTGCCTTGCTGAAGGTCAGCCAGTCCCTGGTCGGACTCGCTGGTGGCCGACTGGCTGACGAAGGACTTGATGTCTTCAAGAAGGTTATCGAGGTTGAGCTTCTTCTCTACCCTGACTTCTTTTCCTAACACGGTAAGCACAAGCTTGCCCCAGAGGGCGCGGGTGGATGCCGTGAGTTCTGCTCCTAACTCAAATGACTTGATCCAGAGCAACTGGGTGACTGCCCCGATGACACGGGCCAGCGAATTGAGTACACCGCCAACGACATCACTTCCTAACTTAAGGGCTTTCTTGGCCAGCTCGAGGGCACTGTATGCCACTCCGATGGCTACCTTCACACCGACCTTGGCTATCTCGAGTCCGGCAATCTCGGCGGCACGGGCGGCCTTAATCCAGAACTTATACCACTTGGTATGACGGATAATCTGGCGGCATTCTTCTATCCGGCGGTTGAAATTGTCAATCTGTCCTTGCAGGCTGGCTACTTCACGCTGGGCTTCGTCCAGCTTACGGGTGGCTTCTTCGATGCTGGACTTCACGCTCTCGGCTGCAGTTTTCAGGTGTTCCTGGGCTTTTTGAATGATTTCCAGAAAGCCGGTAGTATCGAACACGATGCTGAGCTTGAATCCGGCAGAGGCAAAATCTGTCATTCCTCCCTGAAGGTTCAACACGGTCTTGAACCCGTAATAGGTGTATTCGATGTTCACAAATACCATACGGTCCTTGATTAGAACCAAGGTGTCGAGCTTAAAGATGGAGAGGATGGAGATGTAGGCATTCAAATAGAAGGTCAGCTCGCCTTTCTCACGCTGGATGTTGAGGTACATCACAGGGCCGTCATTGGAAGACTGGACCAGCTGACCGGCCAGGCCTCCGTTTATCGGCTCAATGGGAAGGGTTTTCTGAGACTTTTCAAGGATAAAGAAATCGCCCAGAACAATCTTGTCCATCTGGACAAGGGCTACGAGTGACTTGCCTTTATCGGCCAGGAAGAGGAAACGGATTTTCTTATTAAACAGCTCGAGGGTACCGCTGATGAAAAATCCTGCCGGAAGCTGGCTATTGCCCACCATCAGAGGTTCGGCACAAATGTACAACTGGCAGTTGAGAGAGATTTTTCCGTTGCAGTCGATGCGGTAATGGCGCATGGTGCCTTTGTCGGTCAGTATGTACTGTCCGGTATCGTTACCTAACGGGGTGAGCTGGGCTTCGCCTGTGATGTGCAGGGTGGAATCTGTCTGACGATTGAAATCGGCTACGACGTCGCGCACCTGATTCTGGCGAGCCGTGTCATACTCTGCCAGAGAGACATCCGAGGGTATGGGTTTTACTCCTCCCCCGGCCAGACGAGTTTCCGTGAGGTCAAAATCGCCCACTGCTATCACATCCAGGCATTCTAACGCATCCCACTGGATATCGACAACCTCGACTACCAAGTCACGCAGGGATATACGCCCCTTATTGGAGGTAAGAGCTGCCGTAAGCAAGGTTATTTTGGGAGGATAAGGCCCGAACGCAAAGCCTCCAAACAACGACATGTGGGGGGTATTGATACGCCCAATCATGCCTAATGTCAATCCGGAAGGGGTGACGCCGATACTGAGAGCCAAATCGGAAAAAGAAAGACGGGAGTTAAGAGGTATGCGGGCATCGGACGAAGCTGAAAGCGCCAAAGAGGTGCTGGAAGCTGAACCGCTCATTGTAAAAGAAAGCGGCTGGCCGTCGAGCTTGAACTTAAAGGTTCCGGAAACAGCACAAAAGAAACTGGCAGCGGATTTATGAATCTGAAAGATCAAACCGTCGAAAATAAATCCTTCTGTCTCAATGGGGTCGCTCGACAACTGCGCCCCGAAACTCTGGTCGGACAGACTGCCTCCGACCATGAACCGCACGGTCTGGAGTCCGGTGAGCTGCCGGATGCATCGTCCAAAATCGTTCAGATTGAGGTCGAACTCTCCCAATGCCAGAAGCTGATAGGCTGCACAGGCCGGAGACAACTCTATTCCTTTGAAGTCGGGAAAAAACTGCTGCAACAGATGAAGGTCTTGACCGGCTCCATTCTGACGGGCTATCAGTGCCAGCCGACTGATTCCTAGCCATCCGGCCACTTCGGCCACTGCCTGCTCGAACGCTTTGCCGTTTCTCAAACGGTCTGTAGCCAGCAAAAGAAGAAGCTGGCGGGATCCACCGGAAAGTGTGATGCCGCACTTCAGACCGGAAAAGGTGAGCGACAACGCGGTGCGACTGGACAAGTGGACAAAGTTTGCTGAGAAGTCGGTTGAATCGGACGGAATGACTGACAGATGACTGGACAAGGCTGATGCATCGACTTCCTCGGAGTTCATCAGGTCGGACAGTCGTTTCCCACGGGTCTTGAGAGAGCCCACCACTGTAAGCTCACCCTGCATACGACCGATACCGAAAGTAGCCGGAAAGCCGAATAATTCACCTTCTGCCAAAAGAATAGAGTTTATGTGCTGTTTCATAATTTTCCATTAGTCAAAATACTTGAAAGTATAAGCCCGGATGTGGAAGATAAATTTCAGGCAGAGAGCCACGTACTTTCTGCCTGAAATTTCAGTAACCGTTAATCCAACTGCTTCAACATAGTTGAAATGTCACCAATGCCCATCCGTGCCAGTACACCGGTTCTTTCTGTATTCCAAACGCCTACAAACAGATTATTTATCTTTATTATACCTAAATCGGGCAAAGCATCGGCCAGGTTTACAGAAATAGCAAATGCATATTCGGTCACGTCTGCATCGGTTGTGTCTGTCTTAGCAACGTCTGTACTGGCAGCACTTCCGTTTTCACTGGCAGCCTCCGGAGCTTTCTCGGCACCGCTCGTTACTTTCTTGTACAAAAAAGCGGATTTCAACTGAAGCTGAATTTCCCTCCAATCAAAAGGCTTATCTGCACTCTGTACACTATTCACAGTATTCTCGATGCTCTTACCCGCACCCCCTATTTTAAAAACAGATGCAAACTCCTTTGTTATATCCTCCAACGATATTGCATTAGAAGAATTGACTACGGTAGGCATAAGCAATATTTCGCTTGTGTTCCCATTCTTCTGATAAATGCCTGCAAGATTGGTTCCCAGCAAGTCAAAATTGACTCCCAGCGCTAAATTCATTTTCTGTGTCATAATGCTACTTTTTTTTATAATTAACAATAGAATAAAGATTCAAATTGCAAAATCCATATTCAACAATGTAAAATAAATGTAGATTGTAAGACAAAACAGACTTTTATCCATTTTTCTAATTTGCATTTATTTTTTCTGAAAAGTATTCCGTGTGTATGAAAGGAACTCGTATTTAATAGTCTCGTTTTTATCTTATTAACTTTTTATTCTTCTCTCAGCACGTTTTTCTGCAAATTATTCATTTTCTTTGTAGAAAGAATGACTGAAAACTGATTGCCGTATGGAAAATTATATTCGTTTTGACTGGGCCATGAAGCGCTTGCTGCGCAACAAGGCTAACTACGCGGTGCTGGAAGGACTGCTCACTACCCTACTCGAAGAAAAGGTAACCATTCACAAACTGCTGGAAAGTGAAAGCAACCAGGAGGATGAGTTTGACAAGTACAACCGCGTGGACATGCTGGCAGAGAACTCGAAGGGAGAACTGGTACTCATCGAGGTGCAGAACAACAATGAATATGCGTATTTCCAGCGTATGCTATTCGGTGCGTCTAAGCTGGTAACGGAATACATTAACCGCGGCGAGGGATATGAGAAGGTGCGAAAGGTGTACAGCGTAAACATCGTGTATTTTTCGTTAGGACATGGGAAGGATTTCGTGTATCACGGGAAGACGGAGTTTGTGGGTATACATAACGGAGACATCCTGGAACTGAGTCCCTTCCAAAAACAGACATTCAAGGTGGACAAGGTGAGCCAGCTCTATCCTGAATATTATATCCTGAAGGTGAACGACTTCAACCGGGTGGCCAAGACACCGCTGGAAGAATGGATTTATTACCTGAACACGGGAAATGTGCCCGAGAATGCGACTGCTCCGGGGCTGGATACGGTGAAGGAGCAACTGAAACTGGACCGCATGAGCCGGGAGGAACTGAAAGCATATTATAAACATCTGGACAACATCGTGATTCTACGGGATAACATAATGACGGAACGTGCGGAAGGGCGTGCGGAAGGGCGTGCGGAAGGACGTGCAGAAGGACGTGCGGAAGGCATAAGGGAAGGTGTGGAGAAAAGCCGGCTGGATATGGCACGCAGCATGAAAACGGACGGTCTGCCCATAGAGACAATTGCCAAATATACCCATCTTTCTGCTGAAGAGATAGAAAAGCTGTAACCCAACCATTAAATTGATTAAGGGTGTGAGTGTAAAATAAATATTATCATAAACGACGGACTGAGTACTATCAAAAGTCTATAAAAAATATAACGGTAAAAACGAAGGCAATCTTCGTTTTTACCGTTTTTGAACTGACATGGAGAAAATTGGATTGGTACGGACCAGGGACGGACGGAATTTCCTGGTTCCTTTTATTTTGATTACGTCGCTCTTCTTTCTGTGGGGAGTGGCACATAGTATTCTGGATGTGCTGAACAAGCATTTCCAGGATACAATGGAGATTACACGCACACGCTCGGCACTGATTCAGGCGGTGGTGTACGGAGGTTATTTTGTGATGGCGCTGCCGGCGGGACGGATTATCCGGCGCTTTGGCTACCGCACGGGGGTGCTGACGGGACTGGTGCTGTATGGCATCGGGGCTCTGCTTTTTATTCCGGGCGGACGGATACAGTCGTTCGAGTTTTTCCTGCTGGCGCTGTTCGTCATCGGCTGCGGACTGACGTGTCTGGAGACGGCTTCGAACCCGTATGTGACGGTGCTCGGCGAACCGGAGGGAAGCGAAAGGCGCATCAACCTGGCGCAGTCGTTCAACGGGCTGGGATGGATTTGCGGACCGTTGGCGGGAGGATTCTTCCTCTTTGCCGGAGGGGGTGACGTGACGACGCCGTATGCGGTATTGGGCACGGTGGTGCTGCTCATTGCAGTGGTCTTCTCGCGGGTGAAGCTGCCGGAAATCAGCCGGGAAGCAGAGGCTCAGGAGGAAAACTGCGGGAAATCGCTGTGGAAGACGGCTTCGTTCATGACCGGTCTGCTGTCGCTCTTCCTGTATGTGGCGGCACAGACGGGCATCAACAGTTTCTTCATCAATTATGCCACGGAGAATGCGGGAGTTTCGGCTCACAAGGCTTCGGTATGGCTCTCGTTCGGAGGGATGGGACTATTCATGGCCGGACGCATGGGCGGAAGCTGGCTGATGCGCTTCGTAAAGGGTGAAAAGGTGCTGGCGGCCTGTGCGGCGGGTGCGGCGGTGTGCATGGCGGCGGTGATATTGCTGCCGGGTGAAGTGGGATGGTATTTCCTGCTACTGTGCTTTTTATGTGAATCGATTATGTTTCCCACCATCTTCTCGCTGTCTTTGCGTCAGGCTGGTGCGCGGACCAAACAGGCTTCTTCTTACCTGATTATGTCGATTGTAGGCGGGGCCATTGCGCCCATGCTGATGGGATTCATTGCGGACCATGTATCAATGGCGGCGGGCTTCGTCGTCCCTCTGATTTGCTTTGCGGAAATCTTAGGGTTTGCCGTGCGCTACAGGAAGCTATAAACCGGCCTGCGGAGTGAGGACAATCTGATGCTGGAAAATTATTTTTTAGTACGGCACGCCTTTTCTCCAGATTTTTTCACTTTCTTTGTAGGAAGGAACAGTAACAGTTTATATAAACCCTAAACGACTAGAAGATGAAACAACTAAATATCGCAGTAGCGGGAACGGGCTACGTGGGCTTGTCCATCGCTACACTGTTAGCACAGCATCACCGGGTAACGGCCGTAGACGTGATTGCGGAGAAGGTAGAGAAAATCAACCACCGCATCAGTCCGATTCAGGATGAGTACATCGAAAAGTACCTGGCGGAAAAGGAGCTGGACCTGACGGCTACGCTGGACGGGGCATCGGCTTACCAGGACGCGGATTTTGTGGTGATTGCGGCTCCTACGAACTATGACCCAGTGAAGAATTATTTCGACACGTCGCACGTGGAAGAGGTAATCGACCTGGTGCTGGAGGTGAATCCGGACGCGGTGATGGTGATCAAGAGTACCATCCCGGTGGGGTACTGCCGCAGCCTGTATGTGAAGTATGCGGAGAAGTTCCACTCTACCCCTGCCCTTGCGGGTAAAAAGTTCAACCTGCTGTTCTCGCCGGAGTTTCTGCGGGAAAGCAAGGCGCTGTACGACAACCTCTATCCCAGCCGTATCATCGTGGGCTACCCGAAGCTGATAAAGGGGCGCGACGAGGAGAATGCGGCCATTCAGGCCATTGCCGGCGAGCACCTGAAGGAAAAGGCGCAGGAGTTTGCGGCACTGCTGCAGGAAGGGGCACTGAAGCCGGACGTGGATACGCTGTTCATGGGACTGAAGGAGGCGGAGGCAGTGAAGCTGTTTGCCAATACGTACCTGGCGCTGCGTGTGAGCTATTTCAACGAGCTGGATACGTATGCGGAGGTGAAGGGACTGGACACGCAGGCCATCATTCAGGGTATCTGTCTGGACCCGCGCATCGGCACGCATTACAACAATCCGTCGTTCGGTTACGGGGGCTACTGTCTGCCTAAGGATACGAAGCAGCTGCTGGCCAACTACCAGGATGTGCCGGAGAACCTGATTCAGGCTATCGTGGAGAGCAACCGCACGCGCAAGGATTTCATTGCCGACCAGGTGCTGAAGAAAGCGGGGTATTATGACTATTATAACTGCGGGGATTTCAGTCCGGAAGCAGAAAAGCAGTGCATCATCGGGGTGTACCGGCTGACCATGAAGTCGAACAGTGACAACTTCCGCCAGAGCAGCATTCAGGGGGTAATGAAGCGTATCAAGGCAAAGGGGGCTACGGTGATTATCTATGAACCTACACTGGAGGACGGCACCACGTTCTTCGGTTCGAAAGTGGTGAACTGCCTGGAGGATTTCAAGCAGCAGGCGGATGCCATCATTGCCAACCGCTACGATGCCTGCCTGGACGACGTGAAGGAGAAGGTGTATACACGCGATATTTTCCGGAGAGACTAAGCCAACGAATAAGTAAAGACGTGCTGAGTTAAGAATTAAAAGCAAAATGCAAGAATGCGAAAAGAAATGAAAGTGACTTCCGGTTTCCTGAATTTTTCTTCCGGATTCATTATAAAGTTTTGATTATTTTCATTTCCTTTGCAGCGTCAACAACATCTATTAATATTTACTTATGAAAAAGTTCAGATTATTTGCTTATGCAGCTTTGGCCATGACGGGATTGAGCATGGTTTCCTGCTCGGAAGAAGACAAAACAGTGTACGCTACTCCAGGTTCTTTTGGGGAGCTCACAATAGACCGCACCACTATTGGTACGCATCAATGGTTTACAATCAGCGGTTCGTATACTCACGGGAAAGATGTAGCGAATGAAGACCTAAGAATTTCAATAGACGGTGGACTGGCTTATGACCTTACGCTGTCGGAGGACAACAAATTCTCGGTACAGATTGCACGCACGCAGCCCGGCACACACGAGGTGACAGTCTCGGCTACAAATACAGGTATCTTCCACGACGGAGAGGTACAGCAGAAGGTGGAGAAGTCAATCGACGTGAACGTAGTAGCATCGGACATCAGATGTCATTTCTGGGGAGATTCACGTGAGACAACAATCGAAAACCTGAAGCATTACACCACATTGAACCAGTCGGATCCAAGCTTCTTGTCAATCCAGGAACAGAATATGTACGGCACGGTGAGCTACGCCAAAGAAGTGGCGGAGGATATGTCGTCTGGATTTTCGAATACAGAAACCTACGGCAGCCGAATCGTGATGTACAGATTCGACGCGAACAATAAACTGAATGCAATACAGTACTACTGCATACCTGGTAATAGCAGTCAACAGGAGAAATCTTATATAGCGAGTTTGTCAAAACACGTGACCCTGTTAAAGAATGAATATAATTTTGAAGCATATTTCTATTATAACCCGAGTGACAACACGACAACAGGTAATAACCTGACTGCAGAAGAAAAGGCTGCAGCAGATGCATGTCTGGGAAAGCTTAACAGCGGTGACACGAAAGATTTTGATGTGGACGGAAAAGTGGGAAGCCTGATACAGAACAATAAAGTGGCGTTTGCAAGTAAACTGACTTCGAAAGACGGAAAAACGAAAGGTTTTATAGCAACAAATTATTCAAACAATGAATACCATGTAATGATTCAGTTTGAACCAGCAAACTAAGATCGCAATAAACCAATAAAAAATAAAGGATGAAAAATGGTTTACGTTTTTCATCCTTTATTCGTATATTTGGCTATTATTTGTTCATTATTAATTCTATGAAAAGATATTGCCAGACACTGGAGCTCTACAACGATAAGGAGCTGATTGAGGCCTACGTGGCGGAACATGCGCACGTGTGGGAAGAGGTGAAAGCGGGTATCCGCGAAGTAGGTATCACGGACATGCAGATTTACATTGATGGGAACCGCCTGTTCATGATCATGGATACCACGGATGACTTTGACATGGAACGGGATTATGCACGGCTGGCTACTCTGCCCCGTCAGGCGGAATGGGAAGCGCACATGGCGAAGTTCCAGAAAGCTGCTCCGGGAGCTACCGCGCAGGAGAAATGGAAGCTGATGACGCGGATTTTTAAGCTGTAATGAGTGAATAATGAATAATTAAAAATTAAAAACGAGTGGATGTTTTCTCTTTTGACAAAAGAACAGAAAGACAAAAGATTTAATATTAATGAAGAATGAAAAGTGAAAACGGGAGGCTTTTACCGCTTTTACTTTTTAACTATTAACTTTTAACTCTATATGTTCTTCTGTTCTTATGTCTAAAAATATATGCCTATGAAAAAGTTATTGTCATTGCCACCGAATCTGGTGGAGTGTTTTCACGATATTATGCACGCGGACCATAAGGAGTGGTTCTGCACATCGGACCCGGTGGGAAAGAAACTGGGTTCGGGAGGTGGTACGGCCTGGCTGCTGAATGCTTGCCGGGAGGAAGAGGATAAGGATGCCGCACTGGGCGACTGGCTGGCACGGGAGAAGCGTATCCTGCTGCATGCGGGGGGACAGAGCCGCCGTCTGCCGGGCTATGCACCGTCGGGCAAGGTACTGACGCCGATACCGGTGTTCCGCTGGGCACGCGGACAGCGCATCACACAGGAATTGCTGTCGCTGCAGTTGCCGCTGTATGAGGAAATCATGGAACGGGCGCCGAAGGGACTGCGCACTCTGATTGCGAGCGGCGACGTGTACATCCGTGCCACGGAACCGCTGCAGGAGATTCCGGATGTGGACGTGGTGTGCTACGGTTTGTGGGTGGACCCGGAACTGGCGAAGAACCACGGGGTGTTCGTATCGTCGCGGAAGGAACCGGAGAAACTGGACTTCATGCTGCAGAAACCGAGCATAGAGGAAATGGGCAAGCTGATGCAGGATTACCTGTTCCTGATGGACATCGGCATCTGGCTGCTGAGCGACCGTGCCATTGAGCTGATGGTGAAACGCTCTACCGACAAGGACGGGGGTGTGAAGTTCTACGACATGTACTCGGAGTTCGGACTGGCACTGGGAGCGCATCCGCGCATCGTGGATGAGGAGCTGAACAGCCTGAAGGTGGCTATACTGCCGCTGCCGGGCGGGGAGTTCCACCACTACGGTACGAGCCGGGAGATGATTTCGTCGACACTGGCGGTGCAGAACTGTGTGACAGACCAGCGGGCGATTATGCACCACAAGGTGAAACCGCATCCGGCGGTGTTCGTGCAGAATGCGGAGATGGAGTTCCCGCTGACGGCAGACAACGCGGAGGTGTGGGTGGAAAACAGCCACGTGGGCAAGAACTGGACGCTGCACAGCCGGAACATCATCACGGGGGTACCGCGCAACGAATGGGCGCTGAACGTACCGGAAGGGGTGTGTATCGACGTGGTGCCGATGGGCGAACGGGAGTTTGCCGCACGTCCGTACGGTTTTAACGATAAATTCAAGGGGAGCCTGAAGGAGTCTTCTACAGCATATCTGGGTCGTCCGGTGACGGAATGGCTGGCGGAAAGAGGTCTGACAGCGGACGAGATCCGGAGCTGTGAGGACTTGCAGTCGGCTGCGATTTTCCCGGTGATGGACTCGATAGAGGATTTGGGCACGGTGCTGCAATGGATGACGGACGGCGGACAGGGTGAAACCGGACGGGCTATCTGGCAAAAGGCACGGAAGGTATCGGCCGACGAGATTTCGGCGTATGCGAACCTGCGACGACTGTTCGCCCAGCGGGAGGTGTTCCGCAAGGAGAACTGGAGCCTGCTAGCCAAGAACCAGGAACGGAGCGTGTTCTATCAGGTGGACCTTCAGGAGGCAGCGGAAGCGTTTGCCAAAGGGGGCATCGCCCTGCCGGAGGAACTGCCGGAGGGGACTTCCCTGCTGAAGCGTATCAGCGACGCGATGTTCCGCGCGAAGGTGCGCGAGCTGGAGGGGAATCCGGAAGCGAAGGAACTGGAGGCACGGGCGTTCGGCCTGATGCGTCAGGGACTGACCAGCACGATGGATTACCGTCAGCAGCCGAAGTTGTCGGTGTATGCGGACCAGATTGTGTGGGGACGCAGCCCGGTGCGTATCGACATTGCAGGGGGATGGACGGATACCCCACCCTACAGCCTGATGGAGGGCGGAAATGTGGTGAACCTGGCCATTGAGCTGAACGGACAGCCGCCGCTGCAGGTGTACGTGAAGCCGTCGAAGGAATACCGCATCACGCTGCGCTCGATTGACCTGGGGGCCATGGAGGTGGTGTCTACCTACGAGGAGCTGCAGGATTTCAACAAGGTGGGTTCGCCTTTCTCTATTCCCAAGGCGGCACTGGTACTGGCAGGGTTCCATCCGGATTTCTCCATGGAACGGTTTGCTTCGCTGGAAGCACAGCTGAAGGCGTTCGGCACGGGTATTGAAGTAACCTTGCTGTCGGCTATTCCGGCGGGCTCGGGACTGGGTACCAGCTCTATCCTGGCGGCTACGGTATTAGGGGCACTGAATGATTTCTGCGGCCTGAACTGGGACAAGCAGGGCATCGGCAGCCGTACACTGGTATTGGAACAGCTGCTTACTACGGGAGGCGGCTGGCAGGATCAATACGGAGGTGTGCTGCACGGGGTGAAGCTGCTGCAGACGCAACCGGGATGGCATCAGGAACCGAAGGTGCGCTGGCTGCCGGACTACCTGTTCACGAGCGACGAGTACCGCAAGTGCCACCTGCTGTATTACACGGGCATTACGCGCACGGCCAAGGGTATCCTGGCGGAGATTGTGAAGGGGATGTTCCTGAATTCGAACCGTCACCTGTACCTGCTGGAACAGATGAAGGGCCACGCCATGGATATGTACGACGCCATCCTGCGGAATGACTTTGAGGAAACGGGACGCCTGATACGGAAGACGTGGAAACAGAACCAGCTGCTGGATGAGGGCACGAATCCGGCGGCAGTACAGGCCCTGACGGAACGGATAGACGACCTCTGCTTAGGATATAAGTTGCCGGGTGCCGGTGGCGGCGGTTACCTGTACATGGTGGCCAAGGATCCGGATGCAGCGGTACGTATCCGCCGGATTCTGACGGAAGAACGTCCGAACGAACGGGCACGTTTCGTGGAGATGAGTTTATCGAAGAAGGGACTGGAAATTAGCAGAAGCTAAGTTTCAGAAGGGTTGTTCTGACTATTATATGTCAGATGATACAAAGAATGAGGTAAAAGCGATATTTTCTGGCGGGAAATATGGGTTTTACCTCATTCTTTTCTACCTTTGCGTAGAATTTATTCTGAATACATCATTAGCATGAATTTATCGAAATCAATCTTACTCCTTTTTTTGGCGACTCCTGCCCTGGCGCAAGAGAGTGCGCAGGAATTTCAATATCGGGTGGAAGCAGCGGCTACTGCCTCTTCGGGCACGTATGCCCCACTCTGGCTGACGGCCAACCGCTTTGGTATGGGAAGCGAAAAGCCGAACAGCGGCTACCTAAGAGCAGGTATCGACTGGCATAAGCCGTTAAAGCGAGGATGGCGCATTAATGCCGGACTGGACCTGGCAGGAGGAGTGAAACAGGCATCGGACTTCTGGGTGCAGCAGGCGTATGCGGACATTTCCTGGAAGATGCTGACGCTAAGTATCGGAAGCAAGGAACGGATGGGTTTTCCGTTAGAGAAGAACAGTGAACTGACCAGCGGATGGATGGCTGAAGGACCGAACATGCGACCGATTCCGCAAGTAAGGGCTGAAATCAAGGACTTTCTGGCGATACCGGGCACCCGGAACTGGCTGGCTTTTAAAGGCCACCTGGCATACGGAATGTTTACGGACGGAAACTGGCAGGAGGATTTTTGCGGGGTAAACCAAGCGTTTGCCAAGAAAGTGATGTATCACAGCAAGTCGCTGATGTTCAGGTTGGGCAACAAGGAAAAGCTGCCCCTGGAATTTGAATTCGGCCTGTTCATGGCTACCCAGTTTGGAGGCGACCAATACAGGAAGCAGGCCGACGGTTCATCGAAGCAGACCATTGACATGCCCGACGGCCTGAAATCTTACTGGCATGCCTTGTTCCCCACTGCTGGCGGAGAGGATACACCAGAAGGAGAACAGGTGAACGTGGAGGGTAACATGCTGGGAAGCTGGAATTTTGCCCTGAACTATTACTTCGGCGACTGGAAGGTAAGAGCCACACTAGACCATTATTTTGAGGACCACTCGCAGATGTTCTGGGAGTACGGTCGTTGGAAGGACGGACAGTTGGGCATCGAGGTGTATCTGCCGAAGAACAAATGGGTGTCGGCCGTGTTATGGGAAGGCATCAGCACAAAGGATGCGTCGGGACCTATCTTGTACGACGGTTTCTGGGGTTCGTTCTCGGACTTGCAGATGAGCGGTGGGGATGAATACTACAACCACTATATTTATCAGGCATGGCAGCACTACGGACAAGGCATCGGCCATCCGCTGATAGCAGGGCCTGCCTATAATGAGGACGGAACCATCCGCTTCAGAAGCAACCGTATGAAGGCACAGCATGTGGGTATCTCGGGCAATCCTTCGGAAGAATGGGAATGGAGAGTCATGGCATCGTATGCCCGCCACTGGGGTACGTATGCTCATCCGCTGGACAAGATGCGGAAGCAGTTCAGCAGTATGGCTGAGGTGACTTACCTGCCCAAATGGGCCAAGGGATGGAGCCTGAGCGCTGCCTTGGGACTGGACAGAGGAAATTATCTGGGAAACAGCACGGGTGGCATGATTACACTTAGAAAAACGGGAGGATTTGGGAAATGAAAAAATGGATTTATACAATAGTTGCCGTAATAGGAATGGCGTTGGGGAGTGCCGGATGTAAGAAGGCACCTATCAACAGTGACGTGGAAGGGCTCTGGATACTGGAACGGTTTACCGTGGCAGAAACGGATGAGACCGTGGAGTGCGAACGGCTGTACTACAGCATTACGCGCATGGTGACGGAGGTGGCCGAAAAGGATGGCTCAAAGGGATACGGAGCCTACATAGGGCGTACGGAATACCGGAACGATGAAACGCAGTTAGTGGTAAAGGATTTCAAGGTACGCCAGTCTACCGGCGACAGCGGACAGAATGCACCGGTAGAGAAACTGAAGCACTTCGGGATCAACAACCAGCAGGAAACGGTGTTCGACATTGTGAAGTGTGACGGAAAAGAGATGATACTAAAATCGGATTACGCACGGTTGGAATTAAAGAAATTCTAAAACTTTTTTCAGAAATCGGGGATTAAAGTTGGAAAAAAGAAAGAAAATCCCTTAATTTACGCATTCCAACCTTAAATTATTTAAATGATATGAAAACAAAGTATGATACATACAATGAATGGATAAGTTTATTCATTACAAGTTGTGAGACTGTACTGGCCGGGGGACTATTTTATGCGCTGTTCATGCTGATTAAGGATACGCCATGGCAACAGATTCTGGATGTACCGCATTATCAGGTGTTGCTTACGGTGATGCTATGTTACTTCATCGCTTCCATGCAAGTGGGGGTCATACTTTATAAAAGAAAGATATATGCCTATCAGATTCTGGGCAAAATCAGTAAAACGATAGTGCTCTTCGGAATACTCGCAGGGGTGGTCCTGGAAGTGGGGAAATTCATGGATGTCTGGTCTTACTTCTATCTGGCTTACCTGGTCATATTGTTCTTGTGTATCACCATGTTCCGTATCTTCCTGCACAGGATGCTGAAGCGATACCGCTCCAAGGGTGGAAACTTACGCTATGTGATATTAGTAGGAAGTGGGGAAAACAATCTGGAACTGTATCATGAACTGACTGATCAAAGCTGGGCCGGATACAGAGTGAACGGCTACTTTGACCATGAACCTAATCCGAATTTTCCTCCTGAATGTCCTTACTTAGGGAAGCCTACCGAGGTCACAAAATACCTGGAAAAGAGTGCAAATACTCATTATTTGTTCTGCTGTCTTCCTTCGAAGGATCATGAAATAATACGTCCGCTGATTGATTATTGTGAGAACAACCTGGTGCATTTCTACAGTGTGCCGAACGTACGTACTTACCTGCACAAGCGTATGTATTTCAACATGATGGGAAGCGTGCCTTACCTGAGCCTGCGTGAGGACCCGCTGAGCCGCACCGGAAACCGGATTCTGAAACGGACATTCGATATCGTATTCTCGCTGGCATTCCTGTGTACGCTCTTCCCGATTATCCTGCTCATAGTGACCATCATTACCAAGCTGACCATGCCTGGACCGATATTCTTCAGGCAGAAACGCAACGGACAGAACGATAAGGAATTCTATTGCTACAAGTTCCGGAGCATGAAGGTGAACGCACAGGCGGATTCACTGCAGGCTACAAAGGATGACCCACGCAAGACTCGCTGGGGAAACATCATGCGAAAAACGAGTATCGACGAACTGCCACAGTTTATCAATGTGCTGTTAGGCGACATGAGCGTGGTGGGACCCCGACCGCACATGCTGAAACATACGGAAGAGTATTCGAAACTGATTAACAAGTATATGGTGAGACATTTCGTGAAACCGGGTATCACGGGATGGAGCCAGGTGACGGGTTACCGCGGGGAAACCAAGGAGCTGAAAGATATGGAAGGACGTATCCGCGGAGATATCTGGTACATTGAGCATTGGAGCTTCGGCCTGGATTTGTTCATCATCTACAAGACGGTGGCCAACGCCATACATGGAGAGAAAAACGCGTATTAAGCCGCGCTGAAAGATACATACCAACGAAAAAGAAGCTGTTTCACACACGGAGCATTCCGACAGTGAAACAACTTCTTTTATTGTATCCCTTTTGGGGAGAATTATTCTACGTAGAGCACCAGTCCCTTGAGGTATTCGCCTTCCGGATGGTAGATGTTGACCGGATGGTCGCCCGGCTGGGTGAGCTGGTGAAGGATGCGCACGCTGCGTCCGCTCTGTGCAGCGGCGGTAAACACGGCGTTACGGAAGTCCTGCTTGTTCACCACCTGCGAGCAGGAGAAGGTGAAGAGGATGCCGCCCGGACGTATCTTTTCGAAGGCCTTGGCATTGAGCTTGGTGTAACCGCGAAGGGCATTGCGCAGGGCATCGCGGTGCTTGGCAAAGGCCGGCGGGTCGAGGATAATCAGGTCGTACTGGTCGCCCATGCGGTCGAGGAACTTGAAGGCATCTTCCGCAAAGGCCTGGTGACGGGTATCGCCGGGGAAGTTGAGGGATACGTTCTCGTTGGTCAGGTCGATGGCTTTGGCAGAGCTATCTACCGAGTGAACGAGGTTGGCCCCTCCCCTCATGGCATAGAACGAGAAGCCGCCGGTGTAGCAGAACATATTGAGCACGTTACGGCCCTTGGCATAGCGTTCCAGCAGGGCACGGTTCTCACGCTGGTCGACGAAGAAACCGGTCTTCTGTCCCTTGAGCCAGTCTACGTGGAACTTCAGTCCGTTCTCCATGGCCACGTTCTCCGGACTTCCGCCTTTGAGGAAGCCGTTTTCGGTAGCCAGCAGGTCGGCCTTGAAGGGCAGCGTGGTTTCTGATTTATAATAGATGTGCTGGATGACGTCGCCCATCACTTCTTCGAGGGCTTCGGCCACTGCCATACGGTCGAGGTGCATGCCGGCAGAGTGTGCCTGCATGACGGCAGTATGGTCGTACACGTCGATAATCAGTCCGGGCAGGTTATCGCCCTCGCCGTGTACCAGACGGTAGGTGTTGTTCTGAGGATTGCCCAACACGCCCAAGGCACAGCGGAGGTCTTTGGCCACCTGCAGGCGGCGTACCCAGAACGCGTGGTCGATGGGTTCCTGACGGAAGGAAAGCACACGCACGGCGATGCTTCCAATCTGGAAATGTCCGCAGGCAATGAATTCTTTCTTGGAGGTGTAGACATCTACTACTTCACCTTCTTCCGGCTCTCCTTCCACACGGGCGATGGCTCCGGAAAAAACCCAGGGATGGAAACGCTTGAGCGATTCTTCCTTTCCGGGTTTGAGAAATACTTTCTTATAGCTCATTTGTATGGTTTAAGTGATTAATCTTCGAGGGGTTGCGGGAGAACTTCCGTACGTATCACACGGTACTTGCCCGAAAGGCGAAGTTCTTCCAGGTATTGATAAATGCGCACACAGGCCCACGCATCGGTGGCGGCATATAGCTGCTGTGCCTCGGTCAGAGTGTCGGCCTCCCAGTTGGACAGGCGCTGGCTCTTGGAAATCTTTTCCTGAAAGAGGAGGGCATAGATTTTCTGCAGGCTCTTTTCTTCGATGCCGAAAGAGGCCACGTAGTCCTGCAGCTCCACCCAGTTGCCCATGCGCGGGTCTTTCTGGTTGCGACGGCGCAGCATGGCGAAATCGTCTTTCAGCGACAGGCCGATTTTGAGCACGTCGTTCTGAAGGAACTCTTCCAGGAAGTCCGGCAGCCCGAGGTGGTTCAGGCGGAACAGGAAGCAGGTGTCGTAAGTAGAGACCTGCAAGAGGGCCACCTTGTTGACGGCTCCCTTCCGGAACGAAGGGCGTGTTTCGGTGTCCACCCCCACCAGTACATGGGTATTGAGGTAATCGATGGCCTTGCGGGCCTCGGCCTCGGTGTAAATCACGAAGATGCGACCGGGAAAAGAGACTTTGGGTAACTCCGCAACGATTTTCTTATCTATTTTACTCTGTAGTTCTACCATTCAGTTTACGGGTTTAGGGTTATTCGTCGTCGCCCATGTCAAGGCCTTCGTAGAGTTCTTCTTCGGTGCAGTTGTCTTCGTAGAATGCAGAATCTTCCTCTTCCTGACTGCTGTGCGAAAGCTGGCGGTACTTCACGTCGTGAAGGGCACGCATCACGTTGACCAGGCGCTGTCCCCAGAACTCGGCAAAGAGTTCACGGCAGATGGCTAAGGAATCGTTCATGGTGTGCTCCAGGCCCAACTGGAACACGCAGATGAAATCCTTGATGGGCTGGTAAATGTCGGCCAGGCTTTCGGAAATGTTCTGATGAATGGGGGTATCACTATAGGCCATGTCATCGAGGAACACCTCGAGGTAGTCATCGTATTCGCCCAAGAGAGAGGCGATGGAGCCGCGAAGCACTTCGTAATCGGTCTCGGTCACGAAGGTTTCCGGGTCGGCATCTTCCATCCGCTCGCAAGCAGGAAGCAACGAAGCCTTCAGGTATAAAAGGGGAAGGAGTTTCAGGGACTTGTCGACGAAATCCCGACAACGCATATCGGACACACGTTCCATAAATCCACAGAACTCGGCAGCCACTGTCACGAACTCGACTGCATTTTTATCGAATATTACTTGAGAGTTTTTTTCTTCCATATTCATGCTAATTGACGTGCAAAGGTACAAAAAAAATTTCTCAGTTTTAGTTTTATTCGTACATTTGCATGTATGTTTAGTTAATTCGAATCATCATGCAAACAAAAAAAACAGATACAAGCAAAAGTGAAAAAGCGGCTGCCGTGGCCGGAAAAACATGGACTATCCTGAAAAGTGAGACTACCGCGTTCGTCATCGGACTGCTCTGCGTCATCTTCGGCGTGTACTTGCTGCTGGCTTTCAGCTCGTTCTTCTTTACGGGAGGAAACGACCAGAGCATTCTGTCGCATCCCAACCCGTCGGAGCTGCTGGAAACGGGCAACCGCATACAGAACTATGCCGGAGCACGGGGAGCGCAGCTGGCGCAGTTCCTGATTAACGACTGCTTCGGGTTTTCGGCTTACTGTATCATTATCTTTTTAGTGGTGGCCGGTATGAAGCTGATGAAGGCGTACGAGTTCCGCATCCGTTACTGGTTCTTAGGCTGTGCCACGGTGATGGTATGGCTCTCTGTAACCTTAGGATTTGCATTCGGAGGACTGTTAGAGAATTCTTATATTTATCCGGGGGGACTGCACGGCTACAACGTGAGCCTGTGGATTCGCTCGCAAATCGGTGCACCGGGATTGATTCTGGTCCTGCTGGCTACGGCCATATTGTTCGGCGTGGCATTGACCCGACAGACCATGGGCGTGGTGAGAAAGGCGCTGCATCCGCAAAAAGGCAATAACGCAGCCATGGCAGAGGAGGTAACTCCCCAGCCGGAACCGACTTACCGGAAGCCGGTAGTGGACGAACCGGAAGTGACCGCCGCGGAGGATGAATCGGAGAAGAAGGAAAAGAAAGAAAGTTTCTGGAAGAGCTGGACGCACCGGAAACCGAAACAGAAGAAGGAGGAGGAAGAGACTCCGCAGGAAGAACCGGAGAAGGCGACTGAACCTGTCAAGGAGGAGCCGGAAAAGATGGTCGTGAAAGAGGAACCGGCACCGGAGCGTGTCATCGACCTGCCCATTGATACTGAGGAAGAGGATGAGAAGAAGCACCCTTTTGAGGTGAAGCCGGCCCTGGAGGAAGACTTCGACAAGGAAGAAGAGGAGCCGGCATTTGAGGTCAGCAACGATACCAAGGAAGAGGATCAGGCTTACCGGGGAGACGTGTCGCAGCCGTACAACCCGCGCCTGGACCTGGAGTTTTACCGCTTCCCTACCCTCGACTTGCTGAATACGTATCAGAACGACGATCCGGACATCGACATGGAGGAACAGAATGCCAACAAGAACCGCATCATCAAGGTGCTGCGCAGCTTCGGCATTGAAATCAGTTCCATCAAGGCCAGTGTGGGTCCGACCATTACCTTATATGAAATTACGCCGGCAGAAGGGGTACGTATCTCGAAAATTCGTAACCTGGAGGACGACATCGCCCTGAGTCTTTCGGCACTGGGTATCCGTATCATCGCCCCGATTCCGGGCAAGGGTACCATCGGTATCGAGGTGCCGAACGCGAACCCGCACATCGTGCCCATGAGTTCCATCCTGACCAGCAAGAAGTTCCAGGAAACGACCTTCGACTTGCCGGTGGCACTCGGAAAGACCATTACCAACGAGGTGTTCATGGTGGATCTGGCCAAGGCGCCCCACATGCTGGTGGCCGGTGCGACAGGTCAAGGTAAGTCTGTGGGACTGAATGCCATCGTGACTTCCCTGCTCTACAAGAAGCACCCCAGTGAGCTGAAGTTCGTCATCATCGACCCGAAGAAGGTGGAATTTGCCATCTACGCGCCGATTGAGCGTCACTTCCTGGCCAAGTTGCCTGACGGAGAGGATGCCATCATCACCGACGTGACGAAGGTGGTACAGACACTGAACTCGCTGTGTGTGGAAATGGACAACCGTTACAAGCTCCTGCAGAACGCGGGATGCCGTAACATCAAGGAATATAACGCGAAGTTTATCAACCGCCAGCTGAATCCGGAGAACGGTCACCGCTTCCTGCCTTACATCGTCATCATCATTGATGAGTTCGGCGACCTGATTATGACAGCCGGAAAGGAGGTGGAACTGCCTATCTGCCGTATCGCCCAGCTGGCCCGTGCAGTGGGTATCCACGCCATCATCGCTACCCAGCGTCCGACTACGAACATCATTACGGGTACCATCAAGGCCAACTTCCCGGCGCGTGTGGCTTTCCGTGTGGCTTCCATGATGGACTCACGTACCATTCTGGACCGTCCGGGTGCCCAGCAGCTCATCGGTAAGGGTGATATGCTCTACCTGCAAGGAAACGACCCGGTGCGCGTGCAGTGTGCATTTGTCGATACGCCGGAAGTGGAACGCATCGCGGAATTCATCGGCAAGCAACAGGGTTATCCTACGGCCTTCATGCTGCCGGAATACGTGGACGAGAATGCAGAACCCAGCAGTGCTGCCGACGTGGACATGAATCGTCTGGACCCGCTCTTTGAAGAAGCGGCCCGTCTGGTTATCTACCACCAGCAGGGTTCCACTTCGCTGATTCAGCGTAAATTCTCCATCGGCTACAACCGTGCGGGACGCATCATGGACCAGCTGGAAAAGGCGGGTATCGTAGGTCCGGCCAACGGCAGCAAGGCGCGCGACGTGCTTTGTCTGGATGAAAACGATTTACAAATGAGAATGAGCAGCCTGAAGGATTAAACGGGCTGCCCTCTAACCCCTAAAAACGATTGTGACAGGTATGAAAAAGATTTTTCTTCTCGTCCTGCTGATGGGAGTCGCCTTGTGTCAGGCTGTGGCCCAACAGGACGCAAAAGCTGAACGCATATTGAACCAGATGGCAGACAACTACCGGAAAGCCGGCGGCATCAGTCTGACTTTTGGAGGTACACAACACGGAAAGCTGTTGCTGAAAGGCAACAAGTTCTGCCTGGAGAGCGGAGGCATCAAGACCTGGTTCGACGGAAAGACACAATGGAGCTACGTGGAGCAGAATGAAGAGGTGAACGTGTCATCCCCCACCCCGGAAGAAATACAAAGCGTCAATCCGTATGCGCTGCTGACAGCCTACAAGAAGGGCTTCAACTACCGCTACGTGGGCGAAAAGACCCGTCAGGGAAAGCGGGGACATGAAATCATCCTGACCCCGAAGACCTCGCAGGACATTAAAAGTATCACACTGAACGTGAAGGAAAACAGCTCACCCGTGTACATTGCCATCCAGCTGCAGAACGGAGAGAAACAAGAGTTTCAGATTTCGTCGTACCGCACGGGAGTGAATCTGCCCGACGCGGTGTTCCGTTTCGACAAGAGCAAGTATCCGGGAGCGGAAATCATTGATTTACGATGACATCATCCGATGTATCGAGAATAGAACTTTGAGCTAAGTAAGAGGGGGTTTCGGCATAGATATACATGACGCTGCCCCCTTTTATTGCATCTATAATGGGGCGCGACACCGAAGTGGGCAGTGCCGGACATCCGAAGCTCCGTCCCAACCGTCCGCCACGATTGGCCACGGATGGGTCTGCATAGGAGGCCCCGTGCACCACAATGGCACGTTCGCGAGCCCGGTCGTTAATCCCTTTCTCCAGTCCGTCGAGAATGAGCGAATACCCATTTCGTCCCTGATAGGTGGAAGCTGTCAGGTAAAAGCCCAGTGAGCTCTTGTAGGATCCGTATTCGTTGGAAAAAGAGGTAGCATAGTTTCCACCGCTGTTCTTGCCGTGTGACACTACTGAGGAATACAGCATCCGGCGGTGCTTCATGTCGAACACGTACAGGCGCTTTTCCGTAGAAGGCTTGGAAAAGTCAATCAGGGTCAGTACATCGCGCTTGCGGTTCTTGATGCGGTTATATCCCGTCACCGCCTGCTTGAAGGCCCGCCAGTTGACCACCCCCTCCAGCTGCATGGAGTGGTAGAGCGATACGACCTCATCGGCCGCCTTGACCGCTGCTACAGGGGATTCAGTAGGAACAGACTCTCCTTCCGCCGTGAAATACGCACAGGGGAAAGACAGGAACATGGCAGAAAGAAAAAATTTGATGATATGATTTTGCATGACTTTTTACGACCTGAAAAATATTCGGCCGCAAAGTTACGGATTTTCTGCCCTTCTTCTTCCGTAAAGAGAGTTAATTTTATAGAAATCACTCGATTACAATCACCAGCGACCGTTCCGTCGGTGCCCAGTCGTACACAAACTTGGCATGTGAGGTGGCATTGCGCACACACATGTGCGAACGGGGCGTGGTGCCCAACGACCAGCTGTATTCAATCATCGCCGTGCGAGGCACGTTGACCGGCACCCCGTGAATATAGGCTCCGTTGGTGAAGCGGCTGGCATACGGTGCATAGCCTCCGGTGGCTGCAGAACCGTCTTTCAGGAACACCATACGCGACTTTTTCTGCTGCACCACAAACATGCCGAGCGGCGTTTCCTGCGCGTACGGCGGACGGTGCATGCCCGTAGTGGCCGGATTCATGCTGCGGATGGCCCAGGTACCTTCTTCCAGACGTTCCAGGGTGGCAATGTTCTGGTCGCCCCGGTCTACCACTACCACGTGGTTAAACTGTGTACTGTCGGACAACAGCTTGACGTAGCGGCGCGGCACCCACCATTCTCCCTCGATGGAGACCGGTGACACGCGATAGAAGCTGCCCGTCTCGCCCAGGAAAGACACCAGCGCCCCGTCGCGTCCGTAGCGTTCGGGCACCAGCGTATCCGAAGGAAGATACAGCGGCACCGACTGATAACGTTCCACTCCCAGCGTATCGGCAATGCGCCGGTACACATTCTGCGTGTATTTCCGCACCAGCGGAGCTTCACGGTTCACATTCTTGTAATTCTGGAATATCGCCCAGCGGTTGGCATCGTACTGAAGATTCTCGATAAAAGCCAGGCATTTGCGTATGGCATCCCATTTGAATGAACGGACGGTGTCCTGATACGGATACTCATCCTTCAAGGTGTATTTGTCAAAAAGAAGTTCCTTCGCCAAGATGATGTCGGCAGCGGTCAGCGGTTTACGCTCAAACGGCAGAATCTCTTCCACCTCCATGCTGTCGGGAGATGCCGTCTCCGACACGATGGGTTGCGACATCGGTTGTTCCACCCCACGGCCTGCTTCCTCCCGGCAACTGCAAAGGAGACACAAGAAGCATATTAAGCCTGTCAGTCGTTTCATAATGAAGGGTTATAAGGTTGGAACAAAGATAATAATTTTTACTAAAAAACCGCAGGAAAATGCAAAAAATCAGCGACTTTCTGCAAAGAAAGCACGACTTCCGGCTCTTTCTCCAATTACTCGTCCAGGATGCGGGCTGTCTCCACTTTTTCCAGTCGCGCACGCAGCTTTCCCATCATCGACTTGCGGATGCGCAGACGCATCAGGCAGTCCATGTCGTACGACTGTTCCAGTATCTCGGGCGACTCTTCCTTGACGATGCGCATGATGTCGTTCATGAAGGGATATTCGAACGCCACGGCCACGTCTTCGTCCACCGTCTTCTCAATGACCGGAGCTTCATCCAGTGCCAGCGAAGCCGCCATGCGGTAGGCCACAATCAGGCCGCTCGTCCCTAATTTGATACCGCCGAAATAACGCACCACGATGACCAGCACATCGGTCAGCTCGCGCGAGTTAATCTGTCCGAGGATGGGCTTTCCGGCCGTGCCCGAAGGCTCCCCGTTGTCGTTGGCCCGGAAATCCTTCCGTTCCGCGCCCAGCATATAGGCATAACACACGTGGCGGGCATCGTAATATTTCTTCTGGTACTCCTCCAGAAGGGACTTCACTTCGGAGAGCGTACGTACCGGCAGCGCAATGGCAATGAACTTGCTGCGCTTCTCGGTATAGATGGCTTCCGCGCTTTCCTGAATGGTCTTATAGGTATCTTCTTGCATCGTTTTTTCTTCTTTCAGGTGGCAAATTTAATGATTTTTCTCGCATTTTTAAAACCGGAAAGCGTATCTTTGCTCCTGCATTAATCCCTTAAGAAACTAATGGCATGAAAAAATTACAAAAACTAACCTACTGTATGGGACTGGTTGCCGTGGCTGCACCTCATGCACAAGCTGCAACGCCCGATTCTGAAAAACCCAACATCTTGTTCATTCTCTGCGACGACATGGGATACAGCGACCTGGGATGCTACGGTCAGCCTTTCATCCAGACACCCTGCATCGACCAGATGGCACAGGAGGGCATGCGATTTACGCAGGCATACGCCGGAAGCCCCGTAAGTGCCCCGTCGCGCGCCACCATCATGACCGGACAACACAGCGGACACGGACACGTGAGAGGCAACAAGGAATACTGGCTCGGCGAGGTGTGGTACGGACAGAACAAGGAATATGCCGTGACCGGACAGGAGCCGTATGACCCGCAGCACATCATCCTGCCGGAAATCATGAAGAAGAACGGCTATACCACCGGCATGTTCGGTAAATGGGCCGGCGGCTACGAGGGTTCGACCTCTACTCCCGACAAGCGGGGCGTGGACGAATACTTCGGCTACATGTGCCAGTTTCAGGCGCACCTCTACTACCCGAACTTCCTGAACTCCTACAGCCGTGCTGCAGGTGATACGGCCGTCAGTCGTGTGATATTAGAAGATAATATCCGCTACCCGATGAGCGGCGAAGACTATTTCAAGCGTACGCAGTATTCGGCCGACCTGATTCACCAGAAGGCACTGGAATGGCTCGACAAGCAGGACGGCAAACAGCCTTTCTACGGCTTCCTGACGTACACCCTGCCGCATGCCGAACTGGTACAGCCCAACGACTCTATCCTGAAGAAATACAAGAAACAGTTCTTTCATGACAAGACCTGGGGCGGAGATGCGGGTTCCCGCTACAACGAGAGCGTGCATACACATGCCCAGTTTGCCGGTATGATCAGCCGACTGGATGCCTACGTGGGCGAAATCCTTGCCAAGCTGAAAGAAAAAGGACTCGACGAGAATACCATCGTCATCTTCAGCAGTGACAACGGTCCTCACGAAGAAGGCGGTGCCGACCCGACATTCTTCGGACGCGACGGCAAGCTGCGCGGCCTGAAGCGCCAGTGCTACGAAGGAGGTATCCGCATCCCGTTCATCGTGCGCTGGCCGGGAAAAGTGAAAGCCGGTGAGGTGAACGACCATCAGCTGGCTTTCTACGACATCATGCCGACCTTCTGCGAACTGGTGGGCGACAAGCGCTTCCCCAAGAAGTACCTGAACAAGAAACTGGAAGGTGACTGTTTCGACGGCATCTCTTTCGCTCCTACCCTGTTGGGAAATGACGAAGCACAGAAGGCACACGACTTCCTTTACTGGGAGTTCCATGAAACCGACCAGATTGGTCTCCGCATGGGCGACTGGAAGATGGTGGTAAAGAAGGGGGTTCCCCACCTCTACAACCTGGCAGAAGACATCCATGAGGACCACGACGTGGCTGCCCAGCATCCGGACCTCGTGAACCAGATGAAGCAGGTAATTCTGCGCGAACACCGCCCGAATGACCTCTTCCCCGTGACCTTGCCGAAATAAGATATTTCACTGGAAAAACGCACTTACGTTTCGAACCAAACGCACTTGCGTTCCAACTCAAACGCCGAAGAGTTTTAGACAAAACGCACTTACGTTTTACATTAAACGCAAGTGCGTTTTCTTTTCGGCTTGCTTCCTGCCGTCCGTTCCGCAAGTATATCCACACAAAAAAGGCCCTCCCAAATGTAACTTTGAGAAGGCCCTGTATCGTTCAGAAGAAAAATTTTATTCCAGTTTGTGAATCACCAGTCCCGAACGCAGTTTCGGTTCAAACCACGTGGTTTTCGGCGGCATGATGTTGCCCGTATCGGCAATGTCCATCAGCTGCTTCATGGAAACCGGATAGAGTGCCAGCGCCATCTTCATTTCGCCACTGTCCACACGTTTCTTCAGTTCACCCAGTCCGCGGATACCGCCCACGAAGTCGATACGCTTGTCCGATCGCAGGTCCTTGATGCCGAGAATCTCGTCCAGAATCAGGTTGGAAGAAATCGTGACATCCAGTACCCCAATCGGGTCGTTATCGTCGTAAGTGCCCGGTTTGGCCGTCAGACTGTACCATTTGCCCTCCAGGTAAAGCGAGAAGTTGTGCAAGGCTGCCGGCTTGTAGATGTCCGCACCCTTTTCTTCCACTACGAAGTTCTTCTTCAGCGCTTCCAGGAACGCCTGCGGAGTCAGTCCGTTCAAATCCTTCACCACCCGGTTGTAGTCGATGATAGTAAGCTGCTCGGCCGGGAAACACACCGCCATGAAGTAGTTGTATTCCTCGTCGCCCCGATGGTTCGGATTCTGAGCCGCCTTTTCAGCACCCACCAATGCTGCTGCCGCACTACGGTGATGACCGTCGGCAATGTAAAGCGAAGGCATTTCCTTGAACGCCTCTGTCACTGCCTCAATGTCCTTGTCGTCGTCAATCACCCAGAACTGATGGCCGAAGCCGTCATCTGGTGCCACAAAGTCATACACCGGCTTCTGAGCCGTATATTTCGCCACTACGGCATCCAGCGTCTTGTTTTCCGGATAAGCAAAGAACACCGGTTCGATGTTCGCATTGTTCACCCGTACATGCTTCATGCGGTCCTCCTCCTTGTCACGGCGCGTCAGCTCATGCTTCTTGATCACCCCGTTCATGTAGTCGGGCACGTAAGCTCCTACCACCAGTCCATACTGCGTCTTGCCGTTCATGGTCTGGGCATAAATATAGTAACACGGTTTGTCGTCCTGCACCAGCCAGCCCTTTTCCTGGAACATCCGGAAGTTTGCTACCGCCTTGTCGTACACACGCGGATCATGCTCATCCGTTCCCTCCGGAAAGTCAATCTCCGGCTTGATGATGTGATACAAAGATTTCTCGTTGCCTTTCGCCTCTTCGCGGGCCTCAGCCGAGTTTAACACGTCGTAAGGGCGGGAAGCTACCTGCTCCACCAAGTCCTGCGGCGGACGAACACCCTTGAAAGGTTTAACTATTGCCATAATGCTTGAAATTTCGTTTGAAAAATAACACTAACGTACACAGCGCATAAATGAAACACATCAGTGCCATGCCGCACAGAAACCCTTTCCAGAAATCATCCAGAAACGACCTGCACAAAGAATTCACCAGCAGCAAGGAAGATCCGAGCCCCAACGGAATCAGTGAATGCCGTTCGTATACAGTCAGTTTCATTTATGCGCAAATTAAAGAGTTATTTCTTGTTTACACGGAATTTCTCACAACCATCTTTCAGGAAGCCCACAATCTGACGGGCCGCTGCGATGCCGGCATTGATATTTGCCTCAGCCGTCTGTGCACCCATCTTCTTCGGAGTAGAGAAATAACGTCCCGGGAAATGATCGGCAAACTCATCGTGATGAGCCGGCATGATGTCGGTCACATACTTCAAGTCCGGACGGTCATTCATCAGGCGAAGCAAATCTGCTTCGTTAATCACCTCCTTACGGGCAGTATTCACCAGCAAACCGTTTTTCGGCATACGGTTCACCAAATCATAATCAATGGAGTTCTTGGTTTCGGCAGTAGCCGGAATGTGCAATGACACCACGTTGCAGGTAGCATACAGTTCTTCTGCAGAATCCACCGGTTTCACACCGTCGGCCACCATGGCTTCCTTCGGACAATACGCATCGTAGGCATAAATGTCCATACCGATGCCCTTTGCGATACGAGCCACATTGCGCCCTACGTTACCGTATGCATGGATACCCAGTTTCTTGCCCATCAGTTCTGTACCCGATTTGCCGTCGTAGAAATTACGAACCGCCATAATCATCATACCGAAAGCCAGTTCGGCCACCGCATTCGAGTTCTGTCCCGGCGTATTCATCACGCAAACCCCGTGAGCCGTAGCTGCCTCCAGGTCCACATTGTCATATCCCGCACCGGCACGTACCACGATTTTCAGTTCTTTTGCCGCATCCAGCACTTCCTTGTCAATGATGTCACTTCGGATAATCACTGCATTCGCATCCTTCACTGCATCGAGCAACTGCTGTTTTTCTGTATATTTCTCCAGCAAAGCCAGTTCATAGCCCGCAGCTTCTATCTCTTTCCGAATACCGTCGATAGCTACTTTAGCAAACGGTTTCTCTGTCGCAACCAATACTTTCATAATACTTGATTTTAAAAAGAAAACAAGGACGTGTTATCGAAATTCCACGCCCTTATCTTCGGGTATAACAACAATTAATGCATTTTCTCAAATTCCTGCATGCAGTCAATCAGTGCCTGCACACTTTCTACCGGCATGGCATTGTAGCAAGAAGCACGGAAACCACCCACAGAACGGTGACCCTTGATGCCCACCATACCTTTTTCGGTAGCGAACTTCAGGAAGTCGGCTTCCAGGTCCTTGTATTCATCGGCCATGACGAAGCAGATATTCATGTACGAACGGTCTTCCTTGGCCGTTACGGTGCCACGGAACAGCTTGTTGCGGTCAATTTCGGCATACAGCATGTCGGCACGCTGTTTGGCACGGCGCTGCATTTCTTCCACGCCACCCTGTGCCTTGATCCAGCGCAAAGTCTGGAGAGCCGCATAAATAGGCACTACCGGCGGAGTATTGAACATAGAACCCTTTTCCACATGTGTCTGATAATTCAGCATGGTCGGGATGTGACGGGAAACCTTACCCAGCGCATCGTTCTTCACGATAACGAAAGTCACACCTGCAGGAGCCAGGTTCTTCTGTGCACCTCCGTAAATACAGATATATTTGGAAACGTCTACCGGACGAGAGAAAATGTCCGAAGACATATCGGCCACCATCGGCACATTAACATCCAGATCGGCATGCAATTCCGTACCGTAGATGGTATTGTTGGTCGTGATATGGAAATAATCCACGTCGGCCGGCACTTCATAATCTTTCGGGATATAAGTGTAGCCTTCTTTTTCAGAAGAAGCCACCTCTACTGTTTCGCCGAATGCTTTCGCTTCTTTCAGCGCTTTCTTGGCCCAAGTACCCGTATTCAGGTAAGCCGCCTTCTTTTCCAGGAAATTATAGGGAACCATACAGAACTCCATGCTTGCACCTCCACCCAGGAACAATACCGAGTATCCTTCCGGAATGTTCAGCAATTCCTTGAACAAGGCCACTGCTTCATCTACCACCGGCTGGAAGTCTTTAGCGCGGTGACTGATTTCCATCAACGAAAGTCCTGAACCATTATAATCAAGAATAGCCTGAGCTGTCTTTTCTATCACTTCGCGAGGCAAAATAGACGGTCCCGCATTAAAATTATGTTTCTTCATTGGAAGTTTGTTTTGGTTAAACAATCATTTTAGCTAACACTTGCGAATTTAGTGATTATTTTTAGACTTCCAAAAGTTTTCGTGATAATTTTACAGCCTTATTGAATTTTATCTTTCAAATTACATACACAAACGCCATTTTAGTGACATATTGACACGAGAATAGTTAGCTATGGCATGGGGATGCTCACGAGTCATAGCAAAATGCGAGACAGCCTTCACCGCCGGAAGGCTGTCATGACACAAAGTTATTATTTTGCCAGTTCTATCAAAGTTTTTACCCCCTTTATCTTTTCATTTTGTATGAGTTTTAACGTTTGTTTTGCCTTTTTCCGAGAAATTGCCGCAAACGCATAGTGGTCTTTCACGTCCACACGTCCCACATCGTCCCGGCCCAGTCCGCCTTTCTTCGACAAAAAGCCTACGATGTCAATCTTGTTGATCTTGTCTTTCTTGCCCTTTCCTATATATAAGGTAACAAACTCCGGCAAGGCAGGCTGCGGCGTCGGCTCCGGCAGTTCAAACTCTTCCAGCGGACGGGGCACATAGTCGGGGATACGCTCCTCATCGTGCAGAATCAGAAAGGCATTACCCTCGGCCTCCCAGCGCGCCGTACGTCCGTTGCGGTGAATGAACCCGTCCTCGGCCACCGGCAAGTGATAATGCACCACGTGACGGATGTCCGGAATATCCAGTCCGCGGGCTGCCAGGTCGGTCGAGATAAAGATGTGGCAGCTTCCGTTACGGAACTTATACAGCGCCCGTTCACGGTCGTCCTGCTCCATTCCGCCGTGGAACGTCTCGCAATACACCTTCATGGAGTGCAGGTACTTCCCTACCCGGTCCACACTCTCGCGATGGTTGCAGAACACCAGCGTCGATTCGTTGCCCAACGTACACAGCAGCTTGTAGAGCGTTTCCAGTTTGTCCTTCACCGGCGAAGTGACCCGATACACCGACAAGCGCTGTGACACCGTTTCCTCCGGATTCAGGAAATCCAGTTTCAGCGTACGGTTCATGCCCGTAAAGCGCGGAATCTCCTCCGCATCGGTAGCCGACAACAGGAAGCGGCGACGCAATGCCGGCAACTTTCCGATGACCTCGGCCATCTCGTCCTGAAAGCCGAATTCCAGACACTTGTCGAACTCGTCGATGACCAGCGTACGCACGGTGCCCGCCTCGAAATTCTGCTTGTTCAGGTGGTCGTTCATACGTCCCGGCGTACCGATAATCACCGCCGGCGAAATGCCCTTCATGGTGCGGTGTTCCTCCATGGCCGGACGTCCGCCGTAACAGCTCATCACCGGAAAGCCGGTCGCCATGGCCTTGAACACCTGCTCAATCTGCAAAGCCAGCTCGCGCGAAGGTACCAGTACCACGGCCTGCACGCCTTCCACTCCCTTTTTCAGCGAACTCACCAGCGGCAGCAGGTAGGCCAGCGTCTTTCCGGAACCCGTGGGCGAGAGCAGTATCAAATCGCTGCCTTCTTTCCACGCATCGATGGAAGCCTCCTGCATGGCGTTCAACTGGTCAATCTTCAGGTTTGATAGTATCGTTTGTATGTCCATAATTCTTGGTTTTTTGTGGGTTAGTTAGCAAAGATAAAAAAAATTGTGTTATACCGGCATTTAAACCGTCATTTAAACCGCCAATTTCTGTGTCACCAGACTAATGTGTCTTCAATGCACGATTTCATTCAACAAAAAATCTATATAAGGGCCACCATCAGCGATTTTTGAACCTTCAAAAAACAAAAAAATAAACACAAGCACATTACTCATAAAACACCAAAGCGTTTCAAGTAAAAGACAAGGCCGTTTGTCTTCAAACATAAAGGCGTTTTTCCATCCCCCTCTTCCACAAAATGCCCCAAAAAGTTTGCTCGTTCCGCAAAAAGTCGCGTCCTTTGTACAAGTAAATTCACAAAACTATGGCTGACAATTACATTGAACGACAATATGAGGCATATCAGGCACGGAAGGCGGCCTGGGAGAAAGAACGGAAGTACAAAAAGAAAAAGCCGGCGGCTCCGGCTGAAACTCCCCATCGCTCGGGGGCTTTCCTGCAAAATCAGGTGAAGAAAGTGGTGGCTGTGCACGACCTGTCGGGTGTGGGCCACGTGTCGCTGATGGCGGTCATTCCGGTGCTCTCGTCCATGGGCTTTCAGGTGTGTCCGCTGCCCACGGCAGTCCTGTCCGCACATACGCAGTACCCCACGTACTCGTTCCTCGACCTGACCGACGAGATGAAGCGCATCATCGAGAATTGGGAGAAGATGAACGTACACTTCGATACTTTCTACACGGGTTATCTGGGTTCGCCGCAACAGGCACAGATTGTGGAGGAGTTTATCCTGAAGTTTCGTGGGGAGAACGACATGGTGGTGGTAGACCCGGTGCTGGGCGACAACGGTCACCTTTACAAGGGTATCACCGAGGAGATGGTGACAGAGATGAAGAAATTGATTCACCTGGCGGATGTCATCACGCCCAACCTGACGGAGCTGTATTACCTGCTGGACATGCCGTATCAGGAACACATCACGGATGCGGAACTGAAACAGGCACTAAAGACACTTTCCGACCGGGGTCCGGCCATCGTCATTGCCACGAGCGTGCCGGTGAGCGGCGACCCGCGTTCTACGTCGGTCTATGCCTACAACCGCTTTGGCGACCGCTACTGGAAGGTGACCTGCCCCTATCTGCCAGCACACTATCCGGGCACGGGCGACACGTTTACGAGTGTCATCACGGGAGCACTGATGCAGGGAGACAGTCTGCCCATTGCGCTCGACCGCGCCACACAGTTTATCTTGCAGGGCATACGGGCCACATTCGGCTATGAGTACAACAATCTGGAAGGTATCATGCTGGAGAAGGTACTCCACAACCTCGACATGCCGATTCAAATCAGCAGTTACGAGCTGGTGGAATAAACGGCCACACGAATCAGTACATACGTATCTGCCCGACGGGGAGTTCCACTTCGCCGAAGGGTATCAGGGCATTGAACAGACGGATATGCCGGTAGTTTCCGAGGGAGGCGACCGGGATATCCGTTTCTTTTATCTGTCCGGTGTCGAGCAGGTATCGGCGCTGGGTACCGGCCAGCAGAGGCTGTGCGGGGGTATGCCACTCGCATCCGCCCCAAAGGGCGATGTTAGCGATGGAGGTATCGGTGAGGAGTCCGTGGCGCACGATGAGCACGTCGTCGGCCGTATCGCGTAGAGCAAAGGCTTCGTCGAGCACGTGGCGGTCGGCCTGCTTGTAGCGGTAGTCGATATCGTCCTGCACCACCAGTTGCAGACTGTGTACGGGGCGGACGTGGTAAGGAAAGTATTCCACACGAATCACGTCGCGGGCATAAGTCAGGCGGCAACGGGTGCGTGCGGCGTAGGCCTCCGGACGGAGGTAGTCACACACGTGGAGGTCGGGCACGGGACCGAAAAAAGCACGGCGCGTATCGTTCATGCGGCGGTCGTGCAGCGAGGCATGCCACACCTTGCCGTCTTCAATGCGCAGGGTTTCAATAAAGAGGCACATAGACTTTCTGTTTCATTTCTTCGTATTCGTTTCGGGCTTCGCTGCGGAAGGTGATACCTCCCCCACTCTTGAACACCTTCGTGCCGTCGGGCTGCTGTTCCAGGAAACGGATGAGCACGGCACTGTCCAGGTTGCGGCCGTCAAAGTAGCCGGTCACGCCGGTATAGAAACCACGGTCGTACGTCTCGGCCTCACGGATAATCTGCACGGTACGGGGCTTGGGAGCTCCGGTGATGGAACCTGCCGGCAGGAGACTGAAAAACAAGTCGCCCAATTGTGAAGGATAGTCTTCGGGCAGACGGCCACGGATTTCAGAACTCATCTGGAGCAGCGGACCACGGTGGGTGTGCAGCTCGTCGAGGTAGCGGTAGCGGGTCACGGTGACTTCGGTGGCGAAACGGCTCAGGTCGTTGCGGATGAGGTCGGTGATGGTAGCATGCTCGGCCGCTTCTTTCGGGTCGGCCAGCAAGCGTTCATGGGCATCGGGCAGCGTGGCATCCATCGTACCTTTCATGGGATGGGAATAGATAAAGCCATCGGTTATCCGGACAAAAATTTCGGGCGAGAACACCACAAAGCTATCGTTTACCCACAGTCTGTAGGGAGCACGGGCATGGTCGAACACCTGCCGCAGGGTGAGGTCGGTATCGACAGGAGTGGCACAGGTGTAGTTCACCAGGAAGGAATTGCCGCCATGCAAGTGACGGTGCACGATGTCGAATCCGCGACGGTACTCCTCAAAACTCATCGGACAAGGCTCCCAACGAAAAGAGCTGGGATGCGGAGTGGCGGGCATTCCTTGCGGCACGTTCGTGGCTCCCGGAAAGGCAAACAGCAGTTCCGAAGAAGGCAGACGGTGAGGTTCTTCCACCAGGCATTTCTCGGCGGTATAGTCTATCAGGAAAAAGAACGGGCGGCCTTCGCTGCCAAAGCGGTTCATACGGATAATGGCTTCCTCACGGCCACAAAAAGAGAGGGTATCAGTCATTTCGTTTGGTTTTGAGGGAACAGAGATAAAGGGTTACTCCCACGGCTACGGCAAGCATCATCGCTTTCAGCCAGAGGGCATCGAACATCAGGAAGATGCAATGCAGGGAGGTGAGCCATAGCAGACTCAGGGCGAGAATCTTGGCACGCAGAGGGATGGCGCGCGACTCACGGAAATCGCGGATATAAGGTCCCAGCAGCTTGTGGTTCAGCAACCACTGGTAGGCTCTCGGCGAACTGCGGAAAAAGAGGGCGGCCGAAAGCAGCAGAAAGGGCGTGGTGGGCAGCACAGGCAGGAAAATACCGGCCACACCCAGTGCCAGCGACAGGAATCCGATGGGGAGGTAAATGTATTTCATAGCGCAAAAATACAAGGTAAACGGCACACCGCAGGCAGGAGTTTAGTTAATAACCTCAAAATCGGAGGGGCTGCAAAGAAGAAAGCTTGCAGAAAAAGAAAATTTTCATCATATTTGTAATTGTTACAATCTTGTTAAACCATTCAACTATCAAAGAATCATGAAAAAACTAATCTGGACTTTATGTGTGATGGTGTGGAGCCTGGCAGGCTTTGCACAGGAAAAGAGTTACCAACTTTCCAGCCACATCCTGGACATTCAGCAAGGACAGCCTGCGGCGGGAGTAAAAATCAGTCTGTCTCAGCTTCAGCCCGACGGCAAGACCTGGGTGCTGCTGGAGGAAAGACTGACCGACGAGAACGGACGCGTGAAGGATTTTCTGGAAGAAGGTACGACCGACCACAAGGGCATCTACCGCCTGACGTATCACGTGGCACCCTACTTCGAGCGGTTGCAGCAGGATTCGTTCTACCCGTTCATCGAAGTGGTGTTCGAAATCAAGGACGGCAAGCACTACCATGTGCCAATCACGCTTTCACCTTACGGATATTCTACGTATAGAGGAAATTAAACACAAGAGGGATGCCGGTAGCCGACGGTCATCCCTCTTTCTGTATATACCTTCGACTGACCTACGGGGGCATAAACTATCCTGCGATTTATGTCGCTCTACTGTTGGAAGATTATTTCATTTTTCATAATTTTGTTGAAAGGTCAAAAAAAAACAGTTTTATGGGAATCATTATTTTTCTGTTAATTGCCATTGGAGGATGGATGCTGATTCCGCCTTTCTTCTGGGCTATCGTGTTTGAGATTATAGTAATTGCAGCAGGTTTCTTCATAATATCAAAGAAAAATGGCTAAGTATTCTGTTATCATAGGAGGAATTTTGTCTGCCTTCCTGCTTTCTTGTAACCGCAGCCAGCCACAGCCCGATTTATATCAGACAATAAAAGATATAAATGAACTGCAACTGACCGAATTCAGTCTTACCAAAACGGTAACCATCCGGGATGCATACGATGAAGACCTGGAAAATGAAGGTGACAAGGAGAACTTGTACACATACGTCAAGAAAATTTCGCACGCAGCGGAAAAGAAACTGAAAAAGGGTAACCGCGTGGGAGTGTACGGCATCTCCAGAGACTATAAGGTTTCAATTGATCTTTCCCAGTTGACTCCTGAAGACATTGCCACAAGTGGAAATAACATCACGCTATACCTCCCCGATGTAACCATTACTGCATTGGGCGACAACCTGCAACCCGAAGTCTATCATGAAAGGGTATCTGTCTGGCGTTCCGACATCGCACTGGCAGAACGCGAACAAATAATGAGAAAAGGCAGTAAAAAATTAGAGCAGGAGTTCAGGGAGTCTTCAGACTCAATCTATGCGAATATAAAAAATCAGGCCCGGCTGAAAGCAAAAAACTGGTTTTATGCCATCTTGAAAGACTGGGGATACGATCAGATTAATATTCAGATAAAATGACTGGTACAAAAATATCCAAATACATGAAATACGTCAAGAGAGTGCTGCTCATACTGATAGCCTGCGTGTTGGGCATCTGGGTATGGAAAATGATATTTACCACCAATGTGTCTTACGATAACCTCACGAGAATTAGCCACATCAAGGAAATGATCCGGCTGAATACGTTTGAGATGGTAAATGAGTTCGTTTATAAGGATACACTGGATGACATCGGAGTGGTCTACAACATCAAATCGAGAATAACCATTGGCTTTGACCTTGACAACCTGAAGTACCGTGAAACGGACGGAGTGCTGGAAGTAGAACTTCCTCCTGCCAACGTCATCGACATTCATTCCCTGGATTGCAGACTATTGGACTGTTACAATACCGGATTTACAGGCGACTTGTTCGGTACACCGGATGTAAGTCCTCAACAGTGGTCGCAAATCAGAAGCAACATGGGAAAATTCATCAAGCAGGAAATACAGAGAAAAGGATACGTGGAAAGGGCTCGAAAAAATGCCATCGATAACCTCGCACAACTGTTTCATGCATTGAAAGGAGATGTAAGAATCATTGACAGTCAGCCCGAAAAGACTGACATTGAATGGGGGAAGATGGATTTCCGCCAGGTGCAAAACAAACTGCCTGAATAAAGAAATGCCTGAACAACAATCGTTCAATAAAAAGAATGGGAGCCTTTTCAAGCTCCCATTTTTCGTGCCTTACGGGTGCAATATCGCTTGCACTGGGCACAGATGTCATAGCCCAGCATGGCTCCCAATATGAAATCTTCTTCCGGAGTAAGCAGGTTCAGGGGACGTGTCACCATCATGCGGATGGCTTCAATGCATTCCGCCTTGCCGAAGAAGAGATTGATGCGCTCGTCGTCCACCGGCTGAATCACAAACTTGATGCGCTGGCTTCGCAGACGTTTCACGGCAAAATCTTCATATCGCTTGTTCGTGGTGTACAACACCATCTGACGCACGCCTTTCTTCAGCTCATAGATGTGGTTGAGAAAGACTTTCAGTTCTACGGGATTGATATCGGGAGTCATCATGGGCTACGGATTTAGAAGATAGAGAAATGAGGTCGGAAGGAATCAGGCCAGATCGGCTTTGAGCATCTCTGTCCAGGCCGACACGCGGGCATCGGTCCGGTCGCTTTCGTTCACGTCGTCGAGGGCCAGTCCCACGAATTTTCCGTCGGCAGCGGCCACGGAAGAAGCGTAAGTGTAATCGCTGTCGGAAACGGCTCCCACGAAGGTACATCCGCTGTCTTTCAGGTCTTCAAAGAGGATACCCATACCATCGCAGAAAGTGTCGGAATAGGATTCGGAATCGCCGCAGCCGAAGAGGGCGATGGTCTTGCCGGAGAGGTTGGCGTTTTTCAGCACCTTGATGCCATCGTACCAGTCGTCCTGCAACTCTCCGTCACCCCAGGTAGAGGTACCCAGAATCAGGGCTTCGTAACTCTCTGCCAGGGCAGCATCCAATTTGCTCACATCGTGTACGTCTTCAGGGGATACTCCTAACTTTTCCGCTATCAGGCGGGCCACAGACTCAGTAGTGCCTGTGGTAGAACCATAAAAAATACCAGTTTTCTTCATTTTCTACATGTTTGATTTGACATCGCAAAGAAACGGCATCCGGTGCGGATTTGAAATACCTAAAAATTGGGATTTTGCGGGATTTTTCCGGCTGCTTTCTAATGGGTGAAAGAAAGAATTCTGTATATTTGTCGCATAAAAATAAGAAACAAGTATGAAACAGACTCTCTATGCATGGGCCAGCATCGTGGTGGGATGTACCATCCTGGCGGCCGGATTCGTATTCTTTATCAATCCCTATAACATTGTGCCCGGAGGAGTGTACGGGGCCAGCATCGTGCTCCACAACCTGTTCCCGCCCATTCAGGTGGGTACGTTCGGCTATATGTTCGACATTCCGCTGCTCATCCTGTCGGTGCTGCTGTTGGGGGCGAAGTTAGGGATACGTACCATTGTGGCGGCCCTGCTCACTCCATTGCTGATGAACACCATGTCGCGGCTAGTCTACCCTACCCGCGAAGCACTGGAGAGTCTGGACCCGGCACAACTGCTGGGAGGCAGCATGAACATGACGGACCACCTGATGCTGACGTGCATCATCGGGGCAGTGGTCATCGGTGTGGGTACGGGCATCGTGATACGCAGTCAGGCTACCACGGGCGGAAGTGACATCGTGGGGATGCTGCTACAGAAATATGCGCACATCCGTTTCTCACGGGCTATCCTGTTAGTGGACGGGGCAGTAGTGTGCTTCGGACTGGTGGTTATCGGTTTCGGACTGGGTACAGCGAGCGACTCTGCGCAGCCTTCGTGGCACCTGTCGTTCTATTCGCTCATTTCCATCTTCATCATCTCGCGGGTCATTGCCTACATGATTAACGGGGCGAAAAACGACAAACTGATTTTCGTCATCAGCGACCATGAGTTGCAGCCGCTTCACCAGTATATTCTGAAAGATTTAGACCGCACGGCTACCTGCATCAAGAGTTCGGGACTCTACACGGGCAAGGACAAGGAAATGATTTTCCTCGTTGTGAGCTACCAGGAGGTGCAGGGTGTGAAACTGAAAATCAAAGAGGCCGACCCGCGGGCGTTTGTGGTGGTGACGGATGCGTACGACACCTTCGGCGAAGGGTGGAAACAGCTTCCTTCTCCACACGAGATTTATCCGGAATAACTCATTTTCCGACTTTTAAGACAGAAAATCCGACATTCCGAAAAACGCACGATTACCATTTGTGCCGTACCTTTGCATAAACAAAAAAACTTGCTTATGCACATTCTTTTTACGCATTTCCGTCGTTTCCGCTCCGACATCGCACAGGTGTGTTTCTGCCTGGGAGTTTTGTTGCTGGGCGGATGCGACATGATTGAATATCACCCGTACGACCTCGATATTGACGGGGAAACGGACGTGAACCGCCGGAACATCGAACGGATTGAAACCGCTACTTTCGGGAAAGAGGAAATCCGGTTTGCCGTAATCAGTGACACACAGCGCTGGTACGACGAAACGGAGGATGCCGTGGAAGCCCTGAACCAACGCGACGACCTGGATTTCGTACTTCACACGGGCGACATGTCCGACTTCGGTCTGAAACTGGAATTTGAGAAACAGCGCGACATTCTCAGCGGACTGAGGGTGCCTTTCGTCTGCCTGCTGGGCAACCATGATTGTCTGGCTACGGGACTCGATGTGTTCCGCAAGATATTCGGCACGGAAGATTTCGCCTTTACTGCCGGTAACGTGCGTTTTCTGTGTCTGAATACCAATGCCCTGGAGTTCGACTACTCGTCGGCAGTACCCAACATCCAGTTTATCCGCGACGAAGGTGACCACGTGCCCGAAGGGGTGGGAAAAACCGTGGTGGCCATGCATGCAGGTCCCTTCTCCGAACAGTTCAACAACAACATCGCCGAGTATTTTCATTATTACCTGAAGGAAATGCCCGATCTGCAGTTCTGTGTCTACGGGCACGGGCACAACGTGAGTGTAGACGAGTTCTTCGACGACGGCATCAAGTACTACGAATGTACCTGCGCCAAAAAACGCTCTTATCTGTTTTTCACCCTCAACTCAAACGGCTATACCTATGAAGTGGTCAATTTTTAAACTGCTGCTGGCAGGAGGAATGGCCGGAATGACGCTCCTGCCCCTTTGCGCACAAAACGACAGTATCGCTCCGGCCGTCAAAGAACGCCGCTGGGACAAGCGCGAGCACCTGCGTTATGATGAACGGTGGGAACGCCTGAAGCCCACTCATATGAAATGGCAGTACGCCGGAGGAATGGGACTCAACTCAGTGGGCGTGGGCTGGGATTACGGACGCCGCTGCCAGTGGGAAACGGACTTCCAGGTAGGTTTCCTTCCGGCCAAGTATGCCGAGAAATTCCGTCTCACATTTACCGTGAAGCAGAACTACATTCCCTGGAGCATCTGTTTCAAGGAGCACTGGATGGCCGAACCGTTCTACTGCGGTCTGTACATCACCACCATTGCGGGCGACGAGTTCTGGAAGAAGGAACCGGGACGCTATCCCAACAAATACTATAACTTCAGTACCAAGATGCGCCCCTATATCTTCGTGGGACAGCGGTTCGGGTTCAGTCCCCGCCACGACCTGGTGCGCCACGTCTCCCTGTTCTATGAGCTGAGCACCTGCGAGCTGTACCTCATCAGCAAGGTGACCAACAAAAGTCTCTCCATGCGCGACATCCTGCGCCTGTCGTTCGGTGTGAAAGTACAGCTGTTCAGAGACGAATAGACACGGCCTGCAAAAAAAGATAAAAAAGGAACGGCAGCCGTTCGCCGTTCCAAAGTTTTCGTTACCTTTGCCGGAAAGTAAACAAAGGGGTGCCCCACGGATGTGTCCGGGCTGAGATTATACCCTACGAACCTGATGCGGTTAATACCGACGAAGGGATTGTTGATTCTGACATCTATTTCCTTTCCCCGCCCGTGGGATGCTCTCTTTGGTTTACACGCTAAAACAGTATGCTTATGAAACTATTGGTAAACAACAAAGAGACGGAACTTACACAAGGTCATACAATTGCCGCACTGGCACAGCAGCTGGAACTCCCGAAGCAGGGAGTGGCCATCGCGCTGCATAACCGCATGGTTCCGCGTGCGGAATGGGAAAACACCGCCCTGAACGAGGGCGACAGTCTGGTCATCATCAAAGCAGCTTGTGGAGGATAAGACCATGGACATGAATCATTTCAAGCTGCAGTTCATCACACATTTCACCGACACGTATTCGTATCTCGACTCGGCCCGGATGGCCCTCGAAGGGGGATGCCGCTGGGTACAGTTGCGCATGAAGCACGCCTCGGACGAGGAGACGGAAGCGGTGGCCGTAGAGGTACAGAAACTGTGCCGCACGTATGGAGCCACTTTCCTCATCGACGACCGGGTGGAACTGGTGCGCAAGCTGAAGGCCGACGGGGTGCACCTGGGCAAGAACGACATGCCGATAGCCGAAGCACGGAAAATCCTCGGAAAGGATTTCCTCATCGGAGGTACGGCCAACACGTTCGACGACGTACGGGCACACTATGAAGCCGGAGCCGACTACATCGGTTGCGGACCGTTCCGCTTCACCACCACAAAAGAGAAGCTCAGCCCCATCCTCGGACTGGAGGGCTACCGTTCCATCGTACAGCAAATGAAGGCGGAAGACATCCACCTGCCCATCGTAGCCATCGGTGGCATCACCCTGGAAGACATCCCTGCCATTATGCAGACCGGCGTGACGGGCATCGCCCTGAGCGGCACCATCCTGCGGGCAGCGAATCCGGTGGAAGAGACGAAAAAAATCGTGAATCAATTAAAAATGAATAATGAATAATGAAAAACGAGGAACGAAGAATTTGTGGATGTGCTCATTTTTAGACAAAAGAACAAAAGAAACATATTTTTCAAATCCTCTTATTTTCAGAATTTCATCACAAACTCCAACTCACCTTTGCTGGTAAAGAAATTCCAACTTTACCACAAAGAATAACGGACAAAGGAATCACAAAAAGAACGAAGTAGCACAGCGATTTCGCCCCAAAGCAAAAAAAGGAGCAAAAACTCCCCACAGCGATTTCGCCAAAGGCGAAGAGCGACAGCCGGCACAAAAAATCCCGTCCTCAGTTTCGGACCGAAAAGCGGAGAAGCAGAGCACGGCGAAAAGAAGCGCAGGCTGTTTGAGCGAAGCGAGTTCCTGCGCTTCCGACGAGCGAAGCTTCGCAGCCGGTCCGAAACTGCAGACGGCGGTTTTTCTTTTTGTTACCTTTTTCTTTTTGCCGCTAAAAAGAAAAAGTAAAAGCAAGCCAAAAAGAAAAAGTAAGAGCAAGCAAACAATAAACAAAATAGATAAAACAATGGAAAAACTAATCATTGCGGGAAAAGAATTCGAATCCCGCTTATTCTTAGGAACAGGAAAATTCAACTCCAACCAACTCATGGAAGAAGCCATCCTGGCTTCCGGCACAGAAATGGTGACCGTAGCCATGAAACGTATCGAACTTGACAACAAGGAAGACGACATGCTGAAGCATATCATCCATCCCCATATCCAGTTGCTCCCGAACACCTCGGGCGTGCGCACCGCAGAAGAAGCCGTGTTCGCCGCACAGATGGCCCGCGAAGCCTTCGGCACCAACTGGCTGAAACTGGAAATCCATCCAGACCCACGCTACCTGTTGCCGGATTCTACCGAGACCCTGAAGGCTACGGAAGAACTGGTGAAACTGGGATTCGTGGTACTTCCTTATTGCCAGGCCGACCCGACCCTGTGCAAGCGTCTGGAAGAAGCCGGAGCAGCTACCGTGATGCCGCTGGCTGCCCCCATCGGTACGAACAAGGGATTGCAGACACGCGACTTCCTGCGCATTATCATCGAGCAGAGCAACGTACCGGTGGTAGTGGATGCCGGTATCGGTGCACCGAGCCATGCGGCTGAAGCCATGGAAATGGGTGCCGCTGCCTGCTTGGTAAATACCGCCATCGCCGTAGCCGGAAATCCGGTGGAAATGGCCGTAGCCTTCAAGGAAGCTGTCATTGCCGGACGCCGTGCCTACGAAGCCGGACTGGGTATTCAGGCCGATAACCTCGTGGCATCTGCCTCCTCTCCTCTCACTTCTTTCTTGAATGAATAAATCCTGATTTTCTCAACCGGTAGGGACTGTTCCCTACCCGCAAACAAACCCCGATTTATATGGAAAAAGAAAAAGACCAAAAAGCATACGCCCATGCAGAGAAAGCCTACATGCAGGGCACCCTTTTCCCCTTTGTAAAGGTAGGCATGCAGAAAGTGAACCTCACCCCGACGGTGACCGTAGTAGACGGCAAGAAGGTAATGACACCTAATGCACCGGTGTACGTGTATGACACGAGCGGCCCGTTCAGCGACCCGAACATTGAAATCGACCTGAAGAAGGGACTGCCGCGCATGCGTGAGAGCTGGATTACCTCACGCGGCGACGTGGAACAGTTGCCGTCCATCACTTCGGAATATGGCAAGATGCGCCGTGACGACCACTCGCTCGACCACCTGCGCTTTGAACATATCGCTCTGCCTTACCGTGCCAAGGAAGGCCACTGCTGTACGCAGATGTACTACGCCAAACAGGGCATCGTGACACCGGAAATGGAGTACGTAGCCATCCGTGAGAACATGAACTGCAAGGAACTGGGCATCGACACCTACATCACGCCGGAATTCGTGCGCGACGAGATTGCCGCCGGACGTGCCGTACTGCCTGCCAACATCAACCACCCGGAATCGGAACCGATGATTATCGGCCGCAACTTCCTGGTGAAAATCAATACCAACATCGGCAACTCGGCCACTACTTCAAGCATCGACGAGGAAGTGGACAAGGCGGTGTGGAGCTGCAAATGGGGCGGCGACACACTGATGGACCTGTCGACGGGTGCCAACATCCACGAAACCCGCGAATGGATTGTGCGCAACTGTCCGGTGCCGGTGGGTACCGTGCCCATCTATCAGGCACTGGAGAAGGTGAACGGCAAGGTGGAAGACCTGACCTGGGAAATCTACCGCGACACCCTTATCGAGCAGTGCGAGCAGGGAGTGGACTACTTCACCATCCATGCCGGTATCCGTCGTCACAACGTACACTTGGCCGACAAGCGTCTGTGCGGTATAGTGAGCCGTGGCGGAAGTATCATGAGCAAGTGGTGTCTTATCCACGACCAGGAATCCTTCCTCTACGAACACTTTGACGACATCTGCGACATCCTGGCTCAATATGACGTAGCCGTATCATTGGGCGACGGATTGCGTCCGGGCTGTATCGCCGATGCCAACGACGAGGCTCAGTTTGCCGAACTCGACACAATGGGTGAACTCGTGCTCCGTGCCTGGGAAAAGAACGTGCAGGCCTTTATCGAAGGTCCGGGACACGTGCCCTTGCACAAGATTCGTGAGAACATGGAGCGTCAGATCAGCCACTGCCACAACGCACCGTTCTATACTCTCGGCCCGCTGGTGACCGACATCGCTCCGGGTTACGACCACATCACATCGGCCATCGGTGCCGCACAAATCGGCTGGCTGGGTACGGCCATGCTGTGCTACGTCACTCCGAAGGAACACCTGGGTCTGCCCAACCGCGAAGATGTACGTACGGGTGTTATCACCTACAAGATTGCCGCCCACGCAGCCGACCTGGCCAAAGGTCATCCAGGCGCACAGATTCGCGACAATGCCCTGAGCAAGGCCCGCTACGAGTTCCGCTGGCGCGACCAGTTCCACCTGAGTCTCGACCCCGACCGTGCGCTGGAATACTTCAATGAAGGACGTCACACCGACGGCGAGTACTGCACCATGTGTGGTCCGAACTTCTGTGCGATGAAACTTTCAAGAGACCTCTCTGAAATTAAAAAGTAAAAGTTAAAAGTTAAAAATGAGATACTCATGGGACACAGTGTAGTTTATGGGAAATCGCTGAATTTTGCCTTACGCATCGTCAAAGCATACCAGTACCTGAATGACGAAAAAGGAGAACGTATCCTGTCGAAACAGTTGTTGCGAAGCGGTACAGCCATAGGAGCCATGGTTTGCGAAGCTGAATTTGCAGAAAGTGCCAGCGACTTTATCCATAAGCTGCACATTGCCCTGAAAGAGGCTAATGAAACCGCCTACTGGCTATTGCTACTCTACAAGTCTGACTACATCGATGCTTCCTCCTACGAGTCCATCGACCAGGATGCCAAGGAACTCATCAAGCTCCTGGTATGCATCATAAAGACCAGCAAGGAAAACAACCAGAAGAAAAAGCAGGTCGAGAAGATATAACCTTCCCCCCTACATCCATTTTTAATTTGAGACTTTGAATTTTAATTATTAATTTTTAATTATTAATTATCGAAATGTTTAGTGACGAATTAGAAAAAATAAGCTGGGAGGAGACGACCAAGGCCATCTACTCCAAAACCGAGGCCGACGTGATTCGGGCACTCGGAAAATCACGGTGCGACGTAGACGACTTCATGGCTCTCATCTCGCCGGCTGCCGAAAAGTTCCTTGAACCCATGGCACGCCTCAGCAAGAAATATACCGAAGAGCGTTTCGGACGCACCATGTCGATGTTCATCCCGCTCTACATCACCAACTCGTGCACCAACTCGTGCGTGTACTGCGGCTTCCACATCAGCAACCCCATGGCGCGCACCATCCTGACACCCGAAGAGATTGAAAACGAATACAAGGCCATCAAGAAGCTCGGCCCGTTCGAAAACCTGCTGATTGTGACGGGTGAAAATCCGGCCAAGGCGGGTGTGCCTTACATTGCCAAGGCGCTCGACCTGGCCAAACCGTACTTCTCGAACCTGAAAATCGAGGTGATGCCGCTCAAGACGGAAGAGTATGCCGAACTGGTACACCACGGACTGAACGGCGTAATCTGTTTCCAGGAAACGTACAACAAGGCCCGCTACAACGTGTACCACCCGCGCGGCATGAAGTCGAAGTTCGAATGGCGTGTCAACGGGTTCGACCGCATGGGTCAGGCCGGCGTACACTCCATCGGCATGGGTGTGCTCATCGGACTGGAGGACTGGCGTACAGACGTGACCATGATGGCTTACCACCTGCGCTACTTGCAGAAACATTACTGGAAGACAAAATACAGCGTGAACTTCCCGCGCATGCGGCCGGCCGAGAACGAAGGTTTCCAGCCTAACGTCATCATGAGCGACAAGGAACTGGCACAGGTCACTTTCGCCATGCGTATCTTCGACCACGATGTAGACATCTCCTACTCTACCCGCGAACCGGCCAATATCCGCGACCACATGGCTTCACTGGGTGTGACTACCATGAGTGCCGAGAGCAAGACCGAACCGGGCGGATATTACACCTACCCGCAGGCACTGGAGCAGTTCCATGTGAGCGACGAACGTACAGCCGTAGAAATCGAGAAGGCCCTCAAGGCATTGGGACGCGAACCGGTATGGAAGGACTGGGATGCTTCGTTCGACCACGTGGCACAGTCGCACGCCACTGCCGCTGCGGCCCGCTGAAAAGCCCTCCGGAACACTCTCTGAAAAACGCCTTTACGTTTATCGGAAACCCCCGAAGCGTTTCTACAAAAACGCCCTTACGTTTTCCCTGAAACGCAAGTACGTTTTACTTCAAACACAAGTGCGTTTTGATGGAAACATAAGGACGTTTTTCAAAAACGCAAGTGCGTTTTTTCAAGACATGTATAACCCTCTTCATAAGGCATCCTGAGGCCATTATCCCGACTTCCGGATGCCTTTCTGTCTTTACTCACTTTATTCCCCTTTTGACCTTATGAAACTGACCGAAAAAGAAGCTGCACGCTACAACCGACAGATTCTGCTCGACGAAATCGGCGAGACAGGACAACTCCTGCTGAAGCAGGCCCGCGTACTCATCGTGGGAGTGGGCGGACTGGGGTCGCCCATTGCCCTCTACCTGGCCGGTGCCGGAGTGGGCACCATCGGACTGATTGACGACGATACCGTGAGCGAGACCAACCTCCAGCGGCAGGTGCTCTACAGCGAACCTGAAATCGGACTCTCCAAGGCCGAACAGGCCAAACTGCGTCTGCAGGCCCTCAACTCCGACATCCGCGTGGAAGCCTGGAACGAACGGCTCACCCCGCAGAATGCCGAATGCCTCATTGCCAACTACGACATTGTGGTGGACGGCTGCGACAATTTCCGCACGCGCTACCTCATTAACGACACCTGCGTGCGGCTGGACAAGGTGTACGTGTACGGTGCCATCCGCGAGTTCGACGGGCAAGTCTCCGTGTTCAACTACCAGGGCGGTCCCGACTACCGCACCCTCTTCCCCGACGAAGAAGAAATGCTCGCCATGCCCCACCCCTCCAAGGCCGTGCTGGGTGTCACTCCGGGCGTAGTAGGCTGCGTGGAAGCCAGCGAGACGATGAAAGTCATCCTGGGCAGTCCGTACGTGCTGAGCGGAAAGCTCTGGCACATCGACCTGCGAAGTCTGGAAAGTTACGTCATTTCGCTGGTATAGTTTCCCGTCCGACCCGCTGAAAATCACGGTTTTCGGTGATGCACAGCTCCTCAGATAGCCTTACTTTTGTACAAACGTAAATTATCCTATTATTCTTATCTTTAGTATGAACAAAAGTAAAGCAACGACAGCCCTGAAATCGCTGCTGGTTTCAGGCTGTGCCCTTTTTGTGTGGGGCATGACACCCGTATTTTTAGCCTCCACCCTTACCTCGTGCGAAAAATTAGAGGATATTTTAGGAGGTGGTGATGAAGATGAAGACGACGAAAACGGAGACGGAAGCAGCTCAGGCAATCTGAACGGAGTGGGTACTACCGACGGAGCGGCTCCCTATTTCAACCTGGAAACGACCCGCATCGAAGTGCCTGCCGTAAGAGACGGAGAAGGCATACAGGTGAAATGCCAGACCAACATCATGAGCATGCGCTATGTGCTGGAGAAATTCAAGAAATTCAGCGAAGGTGAACTGACTGAACAGGAGGACTATTCGTTCATTTTGGAAAATCCGGAGTATTCGTTCTATGGCGAAGAATACCTGCAATATTACACCAACTACTCCAGCGAGAAACAGACCGACAACCTGCTGATTTATGCCACCGACAAAGACAGTCTGCTGGCCACCATCCCCATCGAACAGGCGGCTGCCCCTCATATCAGCGTGACCAAGGCAGATGCAGGCGTCAATGAAATCACACTGACACTGGAAGGACAGAACGATGCCCGTTTCTATTCCACCTACATTTCTACCGACAGCATCCCCTTGTTCGAAGTCATTCAGGATTTGAAAAACGGAGGCTCAGGACTTCCTTTTAAATACCTCTTCGACCTTCAAAGCCAGCCTACGTGTACCTTCTCCGGACTGACGGAAGCAACCAAATACTACATCTACCTGCAAGGCGGTACAGAACCGGGGCCTCTGCATGGACTTTCACTGTATACCGTCACTACTGCCATGCGCGGCAAGGAAGATGCGCTGATTATGAAATACGCGTTGAACAACTTGAACAACCGTACGGTGTATCTTCCGTTTGAAGGACGGGTGAAAGGTGTCATCGACTGGGGCGACGGGGTGACCGAGGTGCTCGACAAATCATACGTATATTCGGCCGACTTGTCACACGCCTATGCCCAAGGTGCTGAATCTACCGTAGAAGTAGCTTTCAAAGGTACGGTAGAATCTCTGACAACCAACAGCACAACCAAGGGAGAAATCCTAAAAAGTTCACTCATCGGCATCACACAATGGGGTACGCCCGAACTGAAAACACTGAGACTGGAAGATGTTACCGCACTGACCCAGCTGGCTGCCGACACCAAGGGAGCACTGTCCGCCATCACGGACTTCACCTCCTGCTTTGAAGGCTGTACGGGACTGACCAACCTCCCCGAAGACCTGTTTGCCATGGCCACCGGTGCCGAGACGTTCGACAGAGCCTTCCAGGGCTGTACGGGACTGACTTCACTTCCGCTCAATCTCTTTGCCCAGAATTCCAGTGCCCGCAACTTCAACGAAACCTTCTCCAGCTGCACAGGGCTGCTCTACCTGCCCGAAGACCTCTTTGCAAACAACAAGGACATCTATGTCATGAACGATGTGTTCAGCGGATGTGAAAACCTGAAAGAGATTCCGGCCGGACTGTTCCGTAACAATACCCGTTTAGGATACATACAATGTGCCTTCTCAGGATGCAGCTCGCTCACCAGTCTGCCCGAAGGACTGTTTGCCAACTGTCCGGGCATACAGAGTGTGTCAGAAATCAACTCCGTCATGGATGCCTACGGTCTTTTCTCGAATTGCACCTCATTGACTGAAATCCCGGAAGACTTGTTTGCCAGCATGACCAAGGTTACCAGATTAGATGGCATATTCAAGGGATGTACCTCCCTCCGCGAGATTCCTGAAAAGCTGTTTGCAAACAACACACAGGTGATTTCCATGTGGGAAGCCTTTGCCGGATGCAAGAGCCTGCAACGCATTCCTACCGGACTGTTCGACTCCATGCGCACCCTGCAAGCTGTCCGTCTCTTGTTCAAAAGCTGCAGTTCGCTCACCGGCGAATCGCCCTACACCCTGATAAACGGAAAAAAGGTACACTTGTATGAACGTAAGGATTACCCGAATGAATTCCTTGAAATCACCAGTCACACCAGCGCGTTCAACAACTGTACGAACCTGACCGACTATGAATCCATTCCGAGCAACTGGAAATAAACGAGTCCCGATTTTTGCATAATTATCCTTCCCCTGCCAGAGCAAGATAAAAAACACGCCTGGCAGGGGATTTTTCATGCCTCAATTTCCGATTCTCTGTTTTTTATGCTAACTTTGGGAATCAAACCTTTATCAAAAGTACCATCATGCATACTAAACAACTCACCGACATTCTGCTGGTATTCCTAATCATCTTCTGTTTCACCAGCTGCAATCACGACGACGTAAACTTTCCAACTTTCACATTCAATGAAAACGGAGAATGTGAGCCAGCGTCTCTCACCCCCATTTCTTCCGCCCGCTTCGAGGAGGACGTAGTGGGATACGGCTGGAAGCACGTCCACACCTACGAAATCAATCCCGACGGCACTTGCCAGACGCAGGATTATTACAAAGACATGACAGGTGCAGGCCCTACCCAATATTATGTGGAAAGCAACTCTTCCCTGAAGAAATACATATACATTGACGCCTATCCTGCATGGGGATTCCGGACAGTCGCTTATACCTTCTCGGACGGGAACCGACTGCTCAGCAACCAAAACACAGTGTTCCAGATACTTTCTGTGAACGGCAACACAATGGAAATACTTGACCAGCTGGGAATACAGGCAGGAGGAACAGAAATCTACGGTTATTCCATCTACCAGCGGATGACGAATCAGGAACTGGAAGAGGTGCAGAAAACATATCACACAGATTTATCGAACGTCCACGAACTGACCGTATCGGTACAGGAAAATCCGCTCATCATCTCCGGAAAAGAAACGGAATTCGACGTGCTGAGCAGCAACGGTCCTTTCACTTTTAAACCAGCCAGAGAAGGCAGTTGTGAAATCACTTCACAAGGGAATCACGTCAAGGTCAAGCTGCTGAGCAACGGAGTACACCTCACAGGCTACGACCGTCTGCGTCATTGTGAGGTGGTCATCTTCTCTACCGACGAGGAACTGGAACCCGAAGGTACGGACATCTACGACTTTACATACACGGAAATCACCGTCAATCCGGAAAAGAAACTCTTTGCGCCCGATGGTCATGAAATCTCCTACGACCTCAGCAGCATGGAAGTCACCCCACGCAAAGAATACACCGGAAGTATCCTGAGCCAATATGCTCCCGTGGCCTTGCTTGCCGTAGACACAAACGGACAGGCACGCTATCTGCGCATGAACAGCGGCAAAGTCAGCTTCAAGGACCTTCTTCCGCAAGAAGAGTTTGACCAGCTGACGGAAGGTACAGACGGGGCTTCTCTCACCTACAAGCTGGAACTGATTACGCCCGACTGCGAAGTGTTCCAGGTTCTGCCTTTCAAAATCACCTATAAAAAATAGTGCAAGTTTCATGAAACTTATCCGCCTGCTTCCCATATTGCTTCTCATCGGACTCTCCTGCCTGACGAGTTGCCAGAAAGAAGAAATTCCGTCTGTCGACAACGAGCGGACACTCTTCATGTACCTGCCGTGGTCTACTAACCTGACGAGTTACTTCTACCAGAATATCGAGGATATGGAAGACGCCATCTCCCGCAGAGGGCTGGACAAGGAGCGGGTGCTCGTCTTTCTATCTACCAGTTCCACGGAAGCAGAACTGTTTGAAATCACGGTCAATAACGGTACCTGCACCCAGCAGATACTGAAAGAATATACCCGTCCTGCATTTACGACCGAAGAAAGTCTCACGGGCATTCTGAACGACATGAAATCGTTTGCTCCCGCCAAAACCTACTCCCTGATTGTAGGTTGCCACGGTATGGGATGGCTGCCCGTCGCCCAAAGCAAGGCACGTGCCACTACGAAACCCCGCTATCACTGGGAGTACTCACACACTCCCTTGACCCGCTTTTTCGGGGGACTGACAGCAGAATACCAGACGGAGGTGACCACCCTCGCCAAAAGTCTCTCCAACTGCGGATTGAAAATGGAATACATCCTGTTTGACGACTGCTACATGTCTTCGCTGGAGGCAGCCTACGACCTGCGCCACGTGACCCGTCACCTGATAGCCTGCCCCACGGAAATCATGGTCTACGGCATGCCTTACTCCCACATCGGAGAATACCTGCTGGCGAAGAATCCCGACTACAGCGCCATCTGCCAGACCTTCTATCAATTCTATTCCAGTTACACATACCCTTACGGCACCATTGCCGTAACCGACTGTTCCCGACTAGACGAACTGGCTCTCCTGATGAAAGACATTCATTCCCGCTATTCTCTGGATGACTCGCAAACGGCTTCTATTCAGCGTATGGACGGCTATTCTCCCGTGATTTTCTATGACTTCGGCGATTACGTCCGTGCCCTTTGCGGCGATGATGCAGAGCAGCTGACCCAGTTTGAAACCTTGCTGGAACAAGTCGTTCCCTACAAGGCACACACCGAGAAATATTTCACTGCAGCCCGCGGTCCACTTCCCATAGAGCGTTATTCCGGCATCACCACCTCCGCCCCCAGCACAAACAGTTTGGCAAGTTCCTACTCGCAGACTTCATGGTATCTGGCTACGCATTGATTATGTGTTATCTCTATTCCAGATTTGAACCATAAAAATAAGCTGCCGTAGCACCTCCGTCTACCAGAAAATCAGAGCCGGTGATAAAGGCCCCCCGGTTGCTCATCAACAGTTCAGCCACATTCGCCACCTCGTCGGCCGTGCCGGGACGATGCGCCGGACACTGGGCAAACATCTTTTTATAGAACTCCCCACGCACCCCGTTGAACTCGTCAAGTGCCAGTGGAGTGACGATAATACCTGGAGAAATGGAATTCAGACGGGCACCTCGTTCACCCCATCTCACCGCCTCGGACATGACACGCTTCACGTTGCAACGTTTCGCCAGCTGGTAGGCATGGAGCGTATCGCGGATGTGCGAGAGTTGCAGTACCTCCAGATTCAGCAATTCTTCCGTTGGTGTGCAAGCCAGCTGTGCATCGATTTCAGCACCAAGGGCCGGCAAGCGGTGTCCAGATTGACTGGCTATCGTAACGCCCGTTCCACCCTGCCGGATAACTTTCCCAACTTCTTCCAGCAATACCGCCGTACCGTACAAGTCGACTTTCAAAATGGTCTCGACCGAGGCTTGCGAAGGAGACACTCCTGCCGCATTGACCAGCATGGCTATCTCTCCATATTGCTGCGCCGTCTCAATCAGTCCGAGAATGGAGACGCGCGACGACAAGTCCATCTCCACCGGAAGCACATCAAATCCGGCACGGTTCATCGTATCGGCCACGGCCTGCGCATTCTCCATCCGCTTGTCACCGACCACAATCTTCATTCCATATCCCATCCGCCGAGCTATCGCCATACCGATTTGTCCGGCACCCGTAAGCAACATTACTTCTTTTTCCATATCACACACTTTTAATATTTCCATCCGATTCCGCTACATAACGGTCCACTAAATCTTTCAAAGCTATACGGCTCTCCATTTCCTGTGTCATAGCTCTATACTATTTATCTGTTAATGTTATGGCAAAAATAATCCGTACCATTTTATCCATTGTTATACAAAACACAGAATCCCTGCATGAAAACACTGATTTCAGGAGCAACGAAAACCAGAAACCGGAATCCTTTCGTACTTTTGTCGTCAGAAACAGTAGAAACGATGAAAACATCCTTATTAAACATCGAAACCGTTACGGAGTACGACGACATGCTCGGCGTAGAAACTCTGCATCCGCTGGTCAGCGTGATTGATCTTTCACAGGCCAAACCGATGCACCACATGCGGCATACGTTCAGCTTTTACGTGATTTTTCTGAAAGACGAAAAGAACTGCGACCTGATTTACGGCCGCCAGCGATACGATTACCAGAAAGGCTCGGTGGTCTGTCTGGCACCCGGACAAGTGATCGGCATAGAAGATACGGGCGAAACGTTCCAGCCGCAAGGCTATGCGCTGTGCTTTCATCCCGACCTGATTCGTGGTACCAACCTCGGACGGTCCATCAAGGAATACACGTTCTTCTCGTATGAAGTGAACGAAGCCTTGCACCTCTCGGAACGGGAACGACACACCTTCATCGACTGCCTGCAGAACATTCAGGAGGAATTGCAACACAGTGTGGACCGGATGAGCAAACGGCTGATTGCCAACCATATCGAGTTGTTGCTCAACTATTGCCTGCGCTTCTACGAAAGGCAGTTCATCACCCGTCAGGATGCTCACCACGACATTCTAACCCGTTTCGAAACATTCCTGGACCAATATTTCACGGGAGACAATGCCGCACAAAAGGGATTGCCCAGCGTGAAACACTGCGCAAGCGAACTTTGCCTGTCAACCAACTATTTTGGCGACCTTATCAAAAAAGAAACAGGCAGAACCGCCCTGGAATATATACAAGACAAAATTATCAGCATCGCCAAAGAACAGCTGCTTCTCCCCTCGGAGTCCATCAGTCAGATAGCCTATCAACTCGGTTTCCAGTACCCGCAGCATTTCACTCGTGTATTCAAGAAAGCCACCGGAATGACTCCAAATGAATACCGGAGCAAAGCGGAGTATAAATAATACAATATTTTTCATCCGCCACAAGAAAGAGAAAGCACAGAATTCATTACATTTGCAGAAACCAAACCCGATATTTATGAATAGCAGACTACTATCCGTCACCGTGTTTCTGGCGCTGATGCTGACTTCCCTGCTGGCCGGACGCCATAACTACCACGTGACACGAAACGAAATAACAGCCGACCTGAATCAGGCACTGGCTCTGACTTTACTGGAAAAGAAGGAGCCCATTGTGACACAAGACACGATACGGGCATACAAGCAGCTCCGGCGTACTTCGGGCGGACAGGTACTGATTGCCGTGTCCGACGAACGGTTCTGCCGACACCTGAAGAACCGGCGACTGAAGGATACCTCTTTCCTCACGTTCGATGTGGTGGACAAGGAATATCAGGGCGGTTCGACGGATGAACAGGCCATCTACAGCGATACACTGATGATAAGAAACGAACACGCAGGCGAGACACTGGCCCTGAAAGGCTATACCCGTCTGTCGGCAGCGGCCGTATTCGGCATGTCCGACCAGCGCTTGCCTGCCGGACTGATGGCAGCGGCTATCCTCTGGGCCATCGGTTCGATGCTGTACTTACGGAAAAGAGAGAAAGAGAATCTGGTGTTGCAACCCGTTGAAGGATGCAGACAACCGGCTGAAGATGGTGCACAATCTGCCGAAGATTTCGGAGGACTGACGTATTCGGATGCGGACGACCGTTTCTACGGCGTCGACCACATGCCCATCCGCTTCACCCCCATGCAACAGCAACTGATGCGGCTGTTCTGGCAGTCACCTTCCCACTCCATCTCGAAAGAGGAAATCTGTGCGACACTCTGGCCCAAGAAAGACGATGCCAACGATACGCTCTACACCCTTATCCGCCGGTTGAAACCCATTGTGGAGGAGCATACACGACTGAAAATCGTAGCCGACAGAGGGCGAAACTATTCCTTGGAAATCAACGAATTGAAAAGCTGACAGCGAATTGTCAGGCAAATGTCAGCGTCGGTTTTTGACGCCTTCGTGACAGCCTCCTACTTTTGTTCCTGAAATTTACACACAGGAACAAATGAACACACTCAAATTACTTTTCCAGCAGGAGACCGAAAATCGGCTTCTGCTGACCGTCTTCCGATTTCTGGCCAGCATCTTTCTTCTTTTATTGCTGGCCCTCCCCACTCTCGCACAGGAAGTGGAACCCACCGTGGAACTAGGCGAAGTGGAAGTCAAAGCCGACCGGATTATCCACAAGACCGACGGCCTGCTACTCTACCCCTCCGAACAGCAGAAAGCTTCTTCCCGTTCGGGCTACAGTCTGCTCCAGCAACTCACCTTACCGAATATCCGTGTGGACGAGGTGGGCCACAGCATCTCGGCCATCGACCAGCGGGGAGGCGTACAGATTCGTATCAACGGCATCATTGCAGACAAGGCAGAGATGCTGTCGCTCGACCCGAAGAGCATCCGCAAGATTGACTTCATCGACAACCCCGGCGTGCGCTATGGCGACGGCATTGCCTATGTCATTGACATCACTACCCGACGGGCGAACAACGGATATACTTTAGGAACCTCGCTCACCCAGGCACTGACTACCCGCGACGGCGATTACACGGTGTACGGCAAATGGAACACAGGAAAGAGTGAGCTGTCGCTGAACTACAGCTTCGGCTACCGGGATTTTAAAGGAATACGGACGGAGGAAACCGCATACTATCATCTGAACGACGGCTCCATTTATACCATCCAGCGCAACGACCTCGCCTCGCGCAACCGGAGCCTGAGCAACCAGCTGAAACTGACCTACAACCTGGCCGACTCCAGCCGCTACGTGTTTCAGGCTTCACTGAGCGGCGATTTCAGTCACGTGCCGGGCGATTTCAGTCAGAAACAGATTGTGGACGGGACACAGACATACACCGCCCTCGAACAGCAGCAAAGCCAAAGCAGCAGTCCGGTGCTCGACCTCTACTACTTCCAGCAGTTCACCCCCCGGCAGTCGCTGACCCTCAATGCCGTGGGCACATACATCGGCACCCAATCCTCCGACAGTTACGACGAAGGTTCGCCCTACCGTTACGACGTGAACGGACGCACCTACTCCCTGCTGAGCGAAGCCATCTATGAAAACCGGTTGAAGCCCTTCACCCTTTCTGCCGGCCTCAACTACAGCCAGAAATACACGAACAATGAATACACGGGCGATGTTTCTTCCGTCACCCCCATGCACCACAACCGCGTGTACCTGTTCTCCGAAATCAAGGGAACGTGGGGCAAGCTACGCTACTCGGCAGGCATCGGAGGCAGCTACCTGCACTACCGTCAGCAAGCCCATTCGTACGATTACTGGAGTTTCTGCCCGAAAGCAGCCCTGAGTTACAACTTCACTCACTCCCTGCAACTAAGTTACAATTTCCAGCTGAACGAACGCACCTCACGGGTGGCCATGATCAGCGATGCTGCCATCCGCACCAACCGCATGGAATGGACTGTAGGCAGTCCCGACCTCAAGCCCAACCGGGAAACGTCTCACACCCTCCGGCTGTCGTACAACGACTCCCGTCTGCAAGTCAATCTGCAAGGCTTCTACAAGAAATGTCCTCACCCCAACATGGCGGTGTACGAACGCACATCCGACGACCGGTTCATCTACACCCAGCACAACCAGAAAGAGATTGACGCCCTGCACGCCATGGCCTACGCAAGCTACTGGCTGATGCCGGAAAAACTCTCCGTCACGGCCTACGGGGGACTGTTCCGCTGCTTCAACTTCGGCCACGACTACACACACTGCTACACGTCCTACTTTGCCACGGGAGCCCTCAACGCCTACCTAGGCAATCTCTCTCTCCATGCCTACGCCGACAACGGTTCCCGCTTTCTGGAAGGGGAAACCAAAGGCTACAGCGGAGGCGATATCGCCCTGAAGGCCGCCTACAGCTACAAAGACTGGCAGTTTGCCCTTATCTGGCAACAGCCCTTTCAACACAAATACAAAATGTTCGAATCGGAAGTCCTGAACCGGAACCTCCAGAAGACCACTGCCCTCTACAGTCGCGACGCCTGCAACCTCGTCAACCTGACCGTGACGTGGCGACTGACCAGAGGACGCAAGTTCCGCGACGTCAACCGCTCTATCCAGCTGAAGGACAAGGATACGGGGATTATACGATGAAAAAAATTCTCAGGTAAGTATTCCGCTTGCCTGAGAATTTTTCAATGACTTGCACGCTGCAACCACCGGTTACAACCGTTTCCCAACAGTACCCCCAAGAATACGCTCACAAAGATGCGCCAATCATCGGCAAGGCCCATCCATTGTGTGACGAACAAACAGAGACTGCACACTACGGCACTAACCACCAAGCTCCATAACAACGGTTTCATTTTCATAGGCATTTGTTTTGATTACAAGCGTAAAGATACAAAAACTTACCTAAAAACGACTTTTTGAGAAAAATAATTGTCATGACAGACTTATTTTTCTAAACCACTCCGATAAAATCAAGGAACCTTGGCGGCACGCTCGAAAGTAACCGGAATAGCATACCTCACTTTCTCCGGTTTTCCGCTTTGCCGCCCCGGTTTCCATTTCGGCATCAGCTTCACTACCCGAAGAGCCTCTTCGTCCAATGCCGGATTCAGTCCCCGCACCACCACCGGATGAATAATATTTCCTTCTTCATCTATCACAAACTGTACGATGACCCGAGGAATTACAACCGTTTCAGGCACAAGCGATTTGTCATAGTTCAGGTTCTTCCGAATAAAATCCATCAAGGCCGACATGCCCCCGGGAAACTCCGGCATCTCCTCTACCACGTCATACGCAATATCCATATCCTTTTCCTCAGCCACTTCCTGCAAAGGCTGTGACGAAGGTTCCTTGTCCGCAGCACCCCGCTCTTCCACCTTGTGGCCAATCCGGAATTCCGCCGCAAAATACCAGCCGCGATAATTATCCCCGATATCCATTTCCTTCACCACACGATAGATGCCGGGCGTAAGCATACGAAGTGACGGATACAAACTGGCAGAAAAGGGATAAATCTTATTGGATGGAAGAAAACGTTCTTCAAGTGTCCAAACCGTTGCTCCAGGCAAAAACAACCATTTTTCCCCTTCCTTCCGAAGCACCCAGTACGGCGACCCCATTGAGATACTCCGTCCGCTCCGGTTCACGATTCTCACTGCCACGGATTCCGTATTTGGCGGATACACCGCCTTCTCCGTGTACATCTTGATGCCGAAAGTATCCGTACACATCGGTTGGGTGAAATAAGTAGCTGCATCCTCTTTTCCGTCGTTCACCACGATTGCCGCATAATTCAGCACCTTCTGCCGGAACTCTTTCCGCAATGCCTCCGAGTTCACCATCCACGACATATACAGCGTGTCATTATCCTGGAATCCCCCAGAATTCAGGTTTTCTATGACACGGTCCTTGGGATGCTTCTCCCTGTACCGGCTAATTTTGTCGAGCAGTTTCCGATGCTGAGCCTTGGATATAAGTTCAAACTCCGCGTATGCCGTACGTGTATTCCGGTTGAATGATTTGTAAATACGATACCTGCCGGGACGGTTCTTGTCCGTATAAAATTGAATGGTCTGCCGGTGTGTAGGATAATCGGGCGTAAACACCCACAACACATCGTTGATTATCGGACTGGTAGGCTGAGGTTCCCATTGCTTTAGTGCTTCATTGTAATATACCAGACTGTACCCTTCTCCACTGTCATACTCCCGGTTCGCACGACTGGTAATGATGACCTTGACCTTGGAAGTCGCTACAGGATAATAATCATATTCTGTATGCATATAAAGCGAATCCGCAGAAAGAGGACGGCCGGAAGGAATATCCCGTACCACCGGTTCCAGCACCATCGCCACCGGTTGAGGCGGAGTGTCTGTCGAAGTTTCCGTATCCGGCTCCTCTGCTGCAAGCGTATCATCCGTTACTTCCGGACTCTGTACTGCCGGAGGAGTCTCCTTTACCAAAGCAACATCCGATTGTGCTTTTCGTTTGCCCGTGCAGCCGACACACATCATGCAAGCCACCGCCACAAACAATTGAAAAAATGCATTTGTTTTCATACGCTATACAATAAAATTCTATTTCCCTGTTCACCTAATAAGAATAAAAGGGTATTTAACGCATTATTTAATCTCAAATTCTGCCGACATCAACCATTTCTTTTGCCCTCCAATAAAAGAAATCTCCTTAAATACCTTATAAATACCCGGACAATTTTCATTAAAGATAGGGTAAAGACACGCATCAAAATGGTAATCCTTACCCGAGGGAACCCCAATTCCAATATCTAACCAAGAATTGTTACCATTCAAAAGAATCCATTGGTTGCCCTCTTTACGGACCACTCCGTAATCCTCGCCGAAAAAAAGAGTCCTCTTACTATGATTGGTCAACGTCACCGATACTGTTTCCGTCCCAACCGGATAAGATTGATGCTCTGTCCTCATCCGTATCTGCAACGTATCGCTATAAGTAGCTTGAATCAACGGTATATCTCCTCGAAAAGCACCGTGACTTACAGACGAATAACTTAATACTTTACGACGAAACATTTCCTGAAACCGGAGGTCGTTATTCATCAACATTACAAAAATAGTATCACCCTGAGTATAAGTCATAAGAATATTTTGTGCTACTGTATCAGTCTTATCGTTTGCACCTTTTCTATTATAGTCATCGATTCGTCTGCGTAACTCCAACACTCCCTTGGAATCTACCAATTCAAAAAACGCATAATGCTTCTTCACACTATTAACAAAACATTTACCAATACGGTATTTACCCACCCGTTTTTTTAAACCAGTAATATCCAAAGGAACAAGCTGGCACACGCCTTTATATCCAGATGGAATGAGCAAGGGAGTATCCGGAACCGTATCTACCGGCAAGGCTTCCCACATATTCTGGTCCTCATCATAATATTCCAAAGTATATGCTTGCCGGCCTTCACAAATATCCTTAGAATGGTTAGTCACTTGAAGCACCACTTTCGTCGTCTTCAACGGATAATAATCATATTCTGCCGATATATCAATCAAATCGTCTGACGCCAAATGCGTATTCTTATCAGTTGATGTATTCGACTGATGATGGGTTTCCATACAACCTGCCAGCAATCCATTTGCTACCAGAATGCCCCATAAGAAAAAACAAGCTAAAAATCTGTTTCTGTTCACTATTCACACTCAATTTAATTCGTATTCTGCACAGAAGGTTTAAACGCCACAGGAAAAACGAACTTTACGTTCCGGTTATTCCCGGCTTGTCTGCCCGGTTTCCATTTCGGCATCAGACTGACGATGCGCAAGGCTTCTTCATCCAACGCCGGATTTGTACTCCGCAACACCACAGGGTTAGTGGCATTTCCCTTCTTATCTACTACTATTTGAATGATGACACGATCATTCTTTTCAGCCTTGTCATGCCGCAGGTTTTTCCGGATAAACTCCATTAAAGCAGGCATACCACCGGGAAACTCCGGCATCTCCTCCACTACCTGATAAACTGTTTGCTCATCTTCCTTTGGAGCCTCCACATAATTTCCACCAGTCATTCCCGATATCGGAGTTTTTTCAGCCCGTTTGGCTTTCTCGTAATTATCCGTCAGACGAAATTCTGCCATCATCCGGATATTTTCTCTTGACTCCAAAGACACCTCATAGAAGAATCGGTAGCGCCCCGATGCATTACCATTGACTTCTGGATGCAATCTCGCTACAAACCGATGTGATGAACCAGGAGTAACATAATAGGCAATATCCACTGCAAATGTATTAATAGGCAGTTCATACCATTGACCATCTTTCCCTTTGTAAGTAATGAAATAATGCTCTCCACAAGTAATCGCCTCATTACTTCCGTTCATGAGAATGAATGAGGCAGTGGAAGCCGTATCTGCATAAACAGTATATTCCGGATACAAAGATATACCGTATGCTTCGGACGCCCCGGTGGCATTATTACGAATGGGCTCTTCCGGCCCTGAGAAACGAATGGCAGGCGAATCCATCAGCAATCTGCGGAACTCCTCACGGGCTTCCGGAGTGTTACGGATAAAAATCACTTCAATGAAATGGAGAGTACTTCCCCAACTCACCATATTGGCCTTCAATCTACATTTCGGCAAAGCATCATAACGTCTGTGAAGTTCTTTCATAAGACCTTGAAGCTGCTTTTCAGAGAATGTACTGTCTGTCATCATTTCGATACGGAAAGCCTTGCTTCCTGATACATCTTCCAGTATCTTCCGCGCCCGTAGCGTATCACCCCGCACCTGAAGAACCAGTGTATTTCCGTCAAAATAATGTCCCTCCAAAAAATAAGGGCAACGAATACTCCCAATGAAATCTCCAGTCACATTTGGATTGTCACCGTATGCCTTACTCAAGGCTTCGATAATTTTCAGACCTTCGCTTTGATTAGGAACAGGTACATAAAATACGCCTTCTGAGGTTTCCGCTTTCTTTTGTTCCGTATTACCAATGCAGCCTACCATCAGCAAGAAAACGCAAGCCAGTAAATATAGTCCTTTTCTTCTCATTGTATTATCGATTTTTCCGTAAAACAATTGTCCGTTATTTATCTATCCAGAACTCGGCACTTACTGTAATTTCTTCCCTTCCGTCATGAAATTTTTGCTCATCTTCTTTTGGAGCCTCCATATAATTCTTTACTGTCGTTTTGGTATCGGAGTTTTTTCAGCCCGTTTGGCTTTCTCGTAATTATCCGTCAGACGAAATTCTGCCATCATCCGGATATTTTCTCTTGACTCCAAAGACACCTCATAGAAGAATCGGTAGCGCCCCGATGCATTACCATTGACTTCTGGATGCAATCTCGCTACAAACCGATGTGATGAACCAGGAGTAACATAATAGGCAATATCCACTGCAAATGTATTAATAGGCAGTTCATACCATTGACCATCTTTCCCTTTGTAAGTAATGAAATAATGCTCTCCACAAGTAATCGCCTCATTACTTCCGTTCATGAGAATGAATGAGGCAGTGGAAGCCGTATCTGCATAAACAGTATATTCCGGATACAAAGATATACCGTATGCTTCGGACGCCCCGGTGGCATTATTACGAATGGGCTCTTCCGGCCCTGAGAAACGAATGGCAGGCGAATCCATCAGCAATCTGCGGAACTCCTCACGGGCTTCCGGAGTGTTACGGATAAAAATCACTTCAATGAAATGGAGAGTACTTCCCCAACTCACCATATTGGCCTTCAATCTACATTTCGGCAAAGCATCATAACGTCTGTGAAGTTCTTTCATAAGACCTTGAAGCTGCTTTTCAGAGAATGTACTGTCTGTCATTATTTCAATACTGAAAGCCTTGCTTCCCGACACCTCTTCCAGTATCTTCCGTGCCCGCAGCGTATCACCCCGCACCTGAAAGACCAATGTATTCCCGTCAAAATACCATCCCTCTAGAAAATCCGGACAACGGGGACTCCCGATAAAATCTCCTATGCTGTTCGGATCATCACCGTAAGCCTTACTCAAGGCATCGATAACTTTCTGACCTTCATCCTGATTAGGAACAGGTACATAAAGTACGACTTCTGAGGTTTTCACCTCCTTTTGTTCCGCTTTACCGATGCAGCCTACCATAAGCAAGAAAACGCAAGCCAGTAAATAAAGTCCTTTTCTTCTCATTGTATTATCGATTTTTCCGTGAAACAATTTTCCGTTATTTATCTATCCAGAACTCGGCACTTACTATAATTTCTTCCCTCCCGTCATGGAATGATTGAATAATCCGATATTTTCCGGATGTAATTCTATAGCAACTGACAGGATAACTAAAACAATAATAATCAGGAGCAAAGTTTAACTGCATACCTACATCTCCAAAGCCATACATTCCATTCATCTTTGCACCCATCCACGAACCGTTTTCCCATTTCTGCAATGTCCAGTCACCACCAAAAATCAGCGACTTACGCTTAGGATTCAATAGGATAGCATACACATTCTTCGTATCAAGCGGATAATGGTTCTGTATCATATTCATCCGCATAGTAGTCCCCAGCGTATCACAGTTCAGGCATTGTGCATCGGCAGGTCCAATCTGCATAACCTGTTTTTTTGATGCCGTGCGATTGCATCCCAGTCCGCATATTGCTATCATCGCCACGAAATAAATATACCAGTTTTTCATACTCCACACATTTTTTATTTAACCTCAAAACTGTCTGTCAAAAGAATATCCTCATCACCTCTGCTAAATGATTTCTGAACACGGTATTTCCCTTTTGGAATGCAATATTCATTCAGTTTATAACGGAAGCAATACAGCAAAGGAGCCTTCTTTATCATAAACGCATCACTATTCCATACAATCGTATAGGAGGTATCCCTTTGCTCCGGCGGACACCATTTATCATTTTTCCACAAATAGAAACGCATATCCCGTCCGAACTCCAACGGAATGTCCGTCGGATTGCTTACAAATACATTAATCACGGGCACATTTTCTGTATATACTTCATATTCTGTCCACAGACGGGTTTCTCCGTTATATGCTTCTGGTAAATCTTTTGTATACCAAAGTTGACACTGACGTAATTCGTATGTTACTGTATCTTGAAATGAAGCACAAGTATCAGCAACCACAATGGATGTCATGCTGTCCGCACCTCCGATAACAGCTGTAGAGGTAGCCTCCTGTACAGGCTGTCCAGGCTTATTTACACAGGCCGCCAGCAAAATCAATATGACACATGCAATCTCTTTTCTCATATTCATTCCATTTTAATGAAAACAATTATTCCTTTTATCTATTTCATCAGTATCGGTTTATCACACGGTGTATAGCCGATAACCAGCACATCAGTATCCGGATTAACAGTAGCAGAAGAATCCAGTTTATATTGAACTACAAGTGTATCTTTACCTGCCTTCAATAAAGTAGGGACATTCATCACCTTTTTAAAAGTGTCCAATGCTGTTTTCCGAAACGACCGGTTGCTGCAAGAAATGATTTTCGGTTGCACTACATATCCGTTACTGTCCACTACATATTCAATGCGAAGCAGACACTCTTTTCCTTTGGCCAACAACTTTACCGGATATTTGCTTTCCTTATGTAAAGTCTTGATAAACCATTTATAGTCACGAAATTCATCTAAAGATTTATCCAGACCAAATATACCTTTCGGAGCCTCCTTGCGCCATGAAGTGCCAAACTTCTTATCCAGATAATCAAAAACCACCTGATTATAAGCTGTCAGCAGATGATTGGGAACACCCAGATAACAGTCCAGTGTTCCATCCTTCTTCAATGGATAAGAAACGTCACAACTCACACCATACTTCTCCCAGAAAAAGTGTGTGCGGATTTTCTGTTCCTGCCCTTCCGGTATTACCCGGCGCAGCTTGGGATGTCCCTTGAGGATATTTTCTTTCGACAACTCCGGCGAACAGTCATATTTCAAAATATAATCATACCATAAGGGAAGTACCATACGCAGCGTGTCATTATGCTGCGAAGGGAGAGTTATTACCGTATCACAAGGAGCCAGTCCCACATATTCCGCTTTCAGATGATAAGTTCCGGCCTCCAGCCCCTTTATCCGGAAGCAGCCGGTGGAATCTGTCAGCCATCCTTGAAACGGTTGTTCAACCATGCTCAAATTGGAGCCAACCAGCACAGCATGTACCACATCATAAGGAGGACGTTGACGGACGGATTCACCATACACCCGACCCACAATCGTGTATTTTGCAGAATCACCCTTATTATGCGTTATATCCTCCTGCAAAGGCATAGTAAAACTCCGATATTCCATAGTGTACTTTCCGTTGATAAAAAGCACCTCCCACGGATAAATGGATTTCAGCGTTTCTTTAAGAGCGAGGGCCAGCGGATGATTTCCGTCTTCTATCGTTTTTCGTGAAGAACGCAGAAAGAAAAAATGCACATCACAATCCACGAAGTGACCGTCATCCGTCATTTGGAAATCACCTATTACAAAAATGATCTGTTCTCCTCGGTATTCAGGAAACCGTTTCCAGGGAAAACGACAGGCAATCTCCTTTTGCGCTTTCTTCAAATTCAAACCGGGTCTCCGGTAATTATGATAAGTCTGCGTTTTCAACACTTTACCGTTCTGGACGGTCAAAATCTGTTCCGTTTCCATGTTACGGTCGAAACCGTCATGCACATATCTCACCAAATTTCCTTTTCCGGCTCGAAGCTCCCCACTGAACCAACGGGCTTGAATTTCTCCATCTTTATAATAAGAAGGGAAAAGCGACTGCAAATCTTTCCCCTCATACACCAGTGTAGATTCTTTATTGCTGGCTTCATCGTAGACATCGGCTTCTATCCGTCGTAGGCAAAGATAACCGTTACGTATTTCCCATGAAGCCGTATAACAACTATAGTTTCCAGTTGAATAACTGATATTATCTGGCAGGAAAGCTCTCACCCGGTTACCCAGCATAGTATCACTTTCTATCGGCTTTGCCATCAAAACCCATTCTTCTCCTTCCAGACGAATCATATCGCCCGATTGCCCTGTGGCTTTGAGCGTCAGCATCACAGCGCACAGCAGAATAAGCAGTATCACTTTCTTCATACGTATCTGATTGTTAGGTAAATCTAGTGTTTAAAGATACGAAAAAGAAACGGCTTTCCAAAATTGCAGAGGGAATTAGAAAAACAAAGCCTCGTTTTCCGAGAAATATTGGTCTTATTTTTACGTCTCCCGACCCTGAACCGTATGTTTTCAAAAGCAGAAACGTATAGTTCCGCACCGAGGAACATACGTTTCCTTTGTGGAAAACATAGAAAATACCTTGAAGAAGTGGAGTCTTTCCCAAAGCGTTTTGACATTCGGTTAAAACAAAATAGAAATGTAAATCTGTGCCGTTTTTTTCATATATTTGCTTTTACACCATAAAAACGACCTTTATGACCAAAAAAATCATCACACTGCTATCAACCGCCTTGCTGTTCTGCAATAGCCTTTTTGCCCAGTCATCCGGCACAGACACCTTTCAGTTAGAAAAAAATACGAACGGGCATTATATTTTTAAGACGAAAATCAATCATCAACTCATGGCAACAATCTTTCTGGAATCAGGTATCCATGTAATGTTAATAGATTCTCTTTATGCTTTTGAAAACAGCCGGCACCTCAATCTGGATTTTGTCAAAACTAAAAGATATGAAAGGATGAATCTGGGAGGCAGAAAATACAAAATAACGCACAAGGCGACAGGAACCATACAACTGGGCGATAATACGGAATACAGCGGCGAAATATTTGTACTGTCAAATTATCAGTCGGGCCACGACATGGCCATTCCCATACAACGCATCAGCCATTCTAACGACGGGGCCCATATCATAAAATTAGATATGAAAAATTACAGGCTTCAGGTTTTAAACAGAAAACTATTCAGTTCGGGATCCACAAATTACAGCACCATCGCCATCAATTACGACACTTACCTGAACATGCCTGCCGTAAGAACAGACTTGTGTTTCAAGCACAAGGATAAAAGATATACTCTCTCGGGGAATTTTGTGCTGGACTTAGGGAACGCATCCTTCCTTTTCCTGATGAAACAGAATCCTGTCGTTCAGGATTTTTTGAAAAACAATACGGAACTCAAGATACAGACAGCTTATAACAAGAAAGGAGTGCCTGTTGGAGAAGCCATAGTTACAGAGCAAGCCAATCTCTGCAAGAAAAGTTTTAAGCAACAAATCATCGCCATCACCCCTGCATTGCCTAAATTCACCACCGAAGGAAGTATCGGCCTGAAATTCTTTGACGGTTCAATATCCGTGTTTGATTTTGACAAACATGAATTTCATTTTCAATGAATCACTTTAATCACGAATCAATTATGGATACAAGAAATACAACATTACTTTCACTGGTTCTTTTATGCATGCTCATCTCCCCAGCCAGCAGTCAGACACCGCACAGAGAAAACGGATGGTATCGTATAGAAAAAAGCGATACATTATCCACAAGGCCTATTGTGACAGTGAAAGATTTCGTCGGATTACAGCTTGAAAAAGATATGAAAGGTGCTTATGTTATTACCGGGCGGATAAGTAAACATAAACGTCACAAATGGGCAACAGAGACAGGAAGAGCCATCGGCCGGCAGTTTGCTTTCGTACTTAACGATTCCATCATTAGCACTCCACATGTTATCACTCAAATCGATGACGGAAGTTTTATGATTTCTTCTTTATTTGACAAGACCTTACCTGCCATCTACCCAAAGCTGGTAAAGGAAAAATCCGATTCCATTGATGCGATTTTCAGCGGATGGGAAAAAGATTCCCTGTATTACACCTGGCCTCCGGCACAACAAGATTCCCTGAAAATGACCATGGATTACTGGGAGGCTAAGGCATGGATAGATTTAAGTGCCCGGCCTGAAGAACACCTCTGGTACAGCATACAAGATTCTACGGAATACAAGAAACGGGAAGAAGCGCTCATCAAGGAACTGGAACAGCCGAATTTCAGCAGTCATGCATCCGACTATATGAAATCCCAAGCTTATCAGAATTTCAAACAGTACATAAACAATCACCCGGAATACATTGCCCTGATGTGCCAAGGTTTTCTCTTCAAGGAGATCAAAGGACTGCATGGTTACCTGATAGATGACATTATCCAGTCAAGGTATCCCTCTGCCCCAAGCATCAGAACGTACGTAGATAAGACCACCAACACGGATGATGAAAAATTTGCCGTATATCAGTGGCAACGGAAAGTCTGGCTTCTGATGAATCAGAGGTGCGACAGTAGTAAAAAATCCCCTGTAAAAACCATTCAGGAGTATGTGAATGATAATGATTTTATAGGATTTACGCCTGAAGAATATAACCGTCAGCTAGCCGACTCCTCTATACCAGAAGAAAAACGTAGGAATCTGCAAAATCAGATGGTAGCAGCAACCTATCGTTTTTATAAAAATTGCACTCAAGATGCACAAGGACGTATTACATGCCATATAACCTGCGGTAAAGAGATAAATATTTCAGAAGAACTGTTTCAGAGAAAACTAAAGGATATGCAGGAAACCAATAAGTTTGTGGAAAAACACTTGAAAGCTGGCACGAAATATCGCGTAGGAAAGCTCGATGAGCACTATTTAAATAGTCTTCTAAATTATACGGAGAAAGGGGAAAATTAAGAACTCTAAGTTGGTATCTCAGGGCCAGATCTGCCTTGAGATACCAACTTAAAAGATTCTTATTTCACACCAAAAAGTTCATATAATCTGTTCATGTCATTTTCATTCCATAAATCAAAGGTTACCATGTCTTTCAATCCTGGAAAAACCAACTTACAATGTGGAATAGCCGGGACTTTATACCTATTTCTGATATACTCTGTATCTTTGCACAACATTGTACGCCAAGGGATAGCTTCTTGCGCCACGAATGATTTCCATTTTTCGACTGTCTCTTGTTCATCTATAGAAATAGTAACCATATTCAATTTTCCGTGTAAATTCTCATAGAGTTTCTTTTGCAATGGCAACTGCTTGTGACAAGGATTACACCAAGAGGCAGAAAATAAAAGAAGAGTATATCTCATTGTATCCGGTATAACAAACTCCATTCTGCCTGTTTGTGCATTCTCTAGTATTTCATTTGTAACGGGTTCATTCAAATAAGTTTGTATTTTTCTCCCAAAAACAGACTGCTTCTGCTTGTCATTGAAGCAATCATATATACGCCTTACGTCATCTTTCGTTTTATAAGAGTTTAATTGAGTAGCGAGTCTAGATATATAATACCTTGAGTCGGGATTCTGCCTTGCTTTTGCCAGATATTGCTCATAAAACTTCTCATAAGAATAAAGCGTATCCTTGTTAAGAAACATAGAATAAAAAGGATCATCCATACGCAATAGGAAATCAGAATTATCTTTCGGTTCTTCTAAAGTAAACAAAATTCGTTTCATTTTACCCCACACAAAATCACCATTAGGAGAAGCCATACAAATACTGTCATATATTACTTCCTCTTTATATTTAAGCTGAATAAAAGTAAGAGATTCATTAAAATTCAATTGCTGCAAGTCCCTTAATTCCCCGTTTATTTCTTGCTGGAACAGCATCCTGAAGCTGGTATTAGTAGCATAATCAAATGTTTGAGGAATCAACTCAAAGTCTACCAGATTATCATAAACAGTATCAGGTATTGAGAAATTCCATATCCCTTTTGCTTGTTTCTCACCAGCGATTTTCAACTTTTCAAAATCCCCTTTTGAAAAACGATAAATAAACAAGGAATCATAATCAACCCCTTCAATCTGCACAGTCAAAGAATGCATACCATTTCCCTTGCCCTGCTCTTTACATGACACACTAATCAGTACAAAGAAGAATGCAACAAACAGAGAATTAATTGAGATTTTCATTATATTTATAATAAAATTACAGGTGTATTCATTCAATATGATTTTTAAAGTTATAAAGATTTATCATATAGTTTTTCGTTCTTACAGATATTTTGCATATGGAAAGATATATTACAATCAGATAAGAATCTGTATATACCCCAAATTGAAATGAATCTACTTATCTTACTGACATCCAATACTTAGATTCAAAAAGAGCATCATTCCTAAACTGAAAGATATAAGATACATGGCACTTATAAAATAGTGTATGTAAACGGGAAAATAGCTTATAAGTGCCATAAATTTATTGTAAGACCTAACAAAGTGTATACCCAGTATCTTTATAATCGGTCTAGCTCCTGGAAATCCAGCTGATGAGATTTATTTTTCTCTTTACCAAAGCGATAGGATACATTTATCTTTATCTGCCGTGACTCACCTTTCCCCCAGTTCCAAAGCTGCAATCCTTCAAAAGAGCTATAACTATCCCAGTTCATTGTCCAAAACAAATCTGTTAATGAAAGATTTACCGCTAAACGTTTTTTCATAAACGATCTGCCGATAGCCAAATCTATATAACCACTTGAATCCATTTTTTCATTTGATGCTCCAAGCCTTTTGGTCGCATACGACCCGTTCACTTCTAACTGGATTTTCCAGGGAAGACGAAAAGTATTCATTATCGCAAAAATACCTGCTATACCATCTTTCTTAAATTTACGGAACTCATCAAAAGCAATATTCTTGTTCACATAATAGCCTGTCACATTCATGTTTGTTTCCCACCATGAAGCCAGATTAAGACCTTGATTAAATGTCACAGAAAATTGCTGTTGCTTACCTATATTCCTTGGTGTCATTATTACTTTATTGACAGATAATGTATCTGTTATCTGTGCCTTATAATCCTTCATGTAAGTATAAGCAGCAATTACAGAGGTACGTTTATTACTATATGACAAAGTGATACGATGCGTTTTTTGCGGCATTAAAAAAGGATTTCCTTTCCAATATGACAGTTCATCCAAAAGATATTCAAATGGATTTAAATCCTGATAAGCAGGACGATCTATTCTGCCCCCATAACCTATAGACAAAGCCTGTTCTTCTGCAATCTGATAGTTCAAGTTTATAGAAGGAAAAATATTAAGATAACTGATCTTATTGTTTTTATCATTCAATCCATCTATTGTAAACAAACGTCCATCAGCCCATGTTTTCTCTCCCCGCAAACCAAATTCAACATTAAATTTATTAAACGGATAAGAATAAAGCAAATAAGCAGCCAAGATTTTCTCTTTATAGGTAAAATCATTTGACTGTGTAACATCCAATATTTCTTTGCCATCTTTCACCTCAAAAAACTTATATCCATTCCCAGCATTTACATTAGAATACTTAAGTCCTGATTTCAGATTCCCTTTGCCAAGTTTGTGCTGCTGGTTGTAAGATAAAGCATAGATATGTATATTTCTACTATTAACAGATTTATAAAGATAATCTTTCAAAATTTCTCCAGCAGGAGATGTGTAGATATTAGGTTGCAAATTTCCTGACCCACCATCAAACCATGCATAATTCACATCAACGACATATTTTACCCCTTCTTTAGGTGTTGCCATATAATACATATTTCCCCCATATCGATTTCCTTTCTGCATATAATATTCATTCCTAGCGTAAAGAATCTGCTCAAGTTTATTAGACTTCTCATCTCTAACTTCCGTAGTTGTAATGGTTTGTCCGGGGCCAAACAGAGCATTTATGGTAAGCTGTCCACCAATCAAATGTTTATCATTAAATTTATACTCAATATCCAGATTTCCCGCTATAGTTTTTCGTTTATCTGTATCGTCTGTTGGACTATAAAATTTCTTTCCGGACTGAATTCGATACATTCCATAATCCAAATCATAATATCCGAACTGATGATGATAATTTCCCATCAGACTTAGTTTATTTCGTGTATAGCTAAATGAAAACTCAGTATTCTGCCGGAAATTACTCCAATACGAAAAACCATTATTCAAAGAAAACGAATAGCCTTCTGCCCGACTTCGTTTTGTATTAATGTTAATAATACCACCTGAACCTTCTGCATCATATTGCACAGATGGATTATGGATAATTTCTATTGAATTTATTACAGATGAAGACATAGATTTTAGCATAGCAAGCAACTCTTCTTGCTTCAAATACGTAGGTTTTCCATTAAAAATTATCAACACTCCATTTCTACCACCAATACTGATATTATTATTACCATCAACCAAAACTCCAAGAGCCTTCTTCAATACATCCAGTGCAGAACTCCCTGCCAATGCTGCGCTGTTCTTTGGAGTAAATATGGTATTTCCATTTACCACTTGTACAGATGGGGGCTGCTTTTCACCTACTACAAGCACATTGTCCAACAATATACTTGAAGAGTGAAGCTTTATATCACAAATAGTATCTCTACTCAATTGGAAGGGTAAACTAAGAAAAGGAGTATATCCTAAACAACTGACATAGAGCTGCACATTTCCTTTTACCTTCATACAGAATCTACCCTCACCTGAAGTAATGGTCTGACCTAAAGGAACTCCTGTTTGCGGATTCATCACACTGATTACAGCCGCATCAACAGGGTGATTCAATGAATCAGTAACCAAACCAGACAGCAGATATCTTACCTCATGCAACTTTTGAACAACCTCAGATCTCTGAATGACATAAGTATTCTCACGGACCTTCTTATAGGTGAGTGGTTTCTCAGATAAAATTACATTTATTGCATGCTCAAATGTCTGATTCTCCACATGACAAGTTACATAATACTCCCCAATATCCTTATAATTAAATAAGATATGAGTTCCACTCTTAACTTCAAGCTCTTTAAGAGCATCTGGTAAAGCAACATTGTACAACTCCACATCCACTTTTTCTACTGTCTGTGCAGCCAGATAACTGGTATACAACAGAATAACACACAAAGACTGAAATAGCTTTAAGTTCATAAAATCATTTTTATTAATATTCTGTTATAAATACGACCAGCATGAAAAAAAGGGTACCAGTTTTTCGTTTTATTTACCAACAATTATTGTATTATCGCTAAAAGCAATAGCACTTTTACTAACATAATTCAATAATTCTACGATTGAAGAAAGAGACTCTTTACGAGATGCTTTGAAATGTAAACGATAATTCATTGCTTCTCTATTCTTAAATACCACATTCACATTGTACCAACGTCCAAGTTCACATAAAATACTCATTAGCGTTTCATCATCAAAATAAAAACTCCCTTCAGTCCAAGAAGTAAATTCCTTTGCCTGCAAAGTTTCAAGTGCATACAATTCTTGTTTATCTGAGAATACAGCCTGTTCACCGGGTTTAATTAATAAGCCATTCTTTTTTTGCAAAGAAACAACCTTCAACGAGCCTGACAATAAAGTTATTTTCATTTCCTCTTCGTCATAACTTCTTAGATTAAATACTGTTCCTAAGACCTGAGTACTTAGATGTCCAGACTGAACAACAAACGGATGAAGAGAATCCTTTACAACATCAAATAAGCCCTCACCTTTAAGCATAACAATCCGTTTTTTTTGACCAAATTGGTTTGTATTATATGTAAGTTGACTTTCTGCATTCAATATCACACGAGTTCCATCAGGAAGTTTCACTTCTTTTTGCATTCCTCGTGGAATATAAATTGTCATCATACCATTAACAATTTCCTGCTTTATAGTATGTGCAACTTGTTTCGCCTCAAAAACTTGCACCCCCCCATAAACATTTTCCCAATGCCCCAGCAGAAAACATAATACAATACAAGCTACAGCTGCAGATAAACCAATTATAACTGGTATTTTTGAATGTTTCTTATGTGCCCTAGCAAATGCCTCCCATTCTTTATTCACGTCAGGCATAGAAACATATTTCCTGGCTAAGGCCTCCTTTGCATATAGAATAGCACGTGCATTTTCCAAACATTCTTTATCTGAGAAAAGGTATTCCAATTCTTCTGATGTAAATGAAGAAGGGTGCTCCAGCGCCTCCAGCATACGATCTAATTTATCCTCTAACTTCTGTTTCATAAAGTAGGACCTATTTTATATTAAACTCCATTCTAATTAAACGTAACACCTTCATTATATGCTTCTTTACTCCACTAATACTAATTTGATGTTCTTGAGCTACTTCTGTATATTTTTTATTTTGAAAATAACATTTAGTAAAAATACTTTTAGTGGGTTCTCCTAATTCAGAGATGATTTTCTCAATACGTACCATCTGGGACTCATATAAATCCAAATCATCGGAGACTTCCTGTTTCATAATTATACTATACAATTCTTCATATTTTTGTTCCACTTTTTTATGTTTCAAATAATCCAGACATCTATTACGAACAAGAGTATGAAGATATAAAGCCAGTGTCTCTATTTTCAATTCATTGCGTTGTAACCAGATTCTCTCAAAAACATCATTTACAATATCTTTTGAAGTCTCCTCATCTGCTATAAATTGAAAGCTATAATAATACAAACGAGAATAATAATTCTTATATACTATCTCAAAATTCTCTTCTGATAATAGATGTTTCTTTTTAAAAGGAATTGACATGAATTAAAAGAATAACAAGCAGATTACAGATAAAGTATCAATAGAAGGGAATATTTCTAACAGAAACAAGTATTCAAGCTCACAATCACATCACATAAATGATTATACTGCCTTATTTCATATTAGACTCTCTTCCGAAAGTGTATTATATAAAATTTCTTATACTCTCCCGATAAATTAAGGCAGTCTGACCAACATATTCATAACCACCCAATATCACTTTCTTAACGTTCTGTACTCTTATCGGATATAGCCTACTCATAACCACTATATTTATATTCAACTGCGAATGTAGTGATTTAAGATGAACATTCAAACAAGCGAAGAACATGAAACTGAAAATTAGATGGATAATCATTTGTTCTTTACAGTCATAATCCATATCTTTGTATATATTCATACATTACATTAACTTTGATTCAATAACCATTCAGAAAACTGAGCAATGGAAGTAAACAAAATTATAAACAACATTTTTAAGGTTCTTCTTAATCTTCTGCTCTTTATGATGGCTGGTGTAGCAATCATGAATGTATTTATGAGCAACTGCACGACAGGAGAAATCTGCTATCAGCTACTGATAGCCATTCTATGTATCGCAACGATTTTCTGCAAGAAATACAGATATATCGGTCTGTCTATCATCTTGGTATTGATGTTTATTGCTTATCTTGTCACTAAATAATAACCGTAATGGGAACATTAGGATGCATCCACGACATGATGCGGAGGGACAAAGAAAACAGGGAACTCCGTCGGCGCAACCGGGAGCGTATGAAGGAAACGCGCCGGCGAATGACCGAATGCCGGCACACGGAGTTTCCTCCTACTCTTTCCGTGGAAAAGCTGGAGGAGATAAAGAAACAGACACAAGAAAAAGAACAAGCCGACCAAAACCACGCCTTCAGAATCAAGCTGATTCTGGGGTTAGTCATGCTCGTCCTTCTGTTGTTATGCGGACTCTTGCTCTGAAGCTTCGTACACGTGTTTTTCAAATCTGCCTAACACAAAAGTTTTTCAGGCTTTCAACCGAAGCGTAAAGCAACTACCCTTACCTATCTCGCTTTCCACGGTCAGCGTACCGCCATGCGCTTCTACGAAATCGCGTGAGATGGAAAGTCCAAGTCCGCTACCCTGCACCTTAGTACCCGGCACACGGAAATAATGCTCAAAAATACTGTTGTGATAGCGCGGGTCAATACCCTTTCCGAAATCGCGTACATACATTTCAATTTCCTTGTTTTCATTCACCTGACGTGCGCCAATGATAACCCGGCTGTTTTCTGAAGAATAACGAATGGCATTGCTCAGCAAGTTGGTCAGCACCCATGCAATCTTTTCACTGTCTACAAAGAGTTTACCAATCTTGTCTTCCGGATATTCCACCTCAATCTGAATACCAAACTTCTCTGCCTGCACCCGATTAGCCTTGATAGCATATTCTATCAGTTCAATTGGCTTGGTTATCTTCGGTTTCAGTTGCAGTTTACCACTTTCCACCTGTGTCATGTTCAGTAACTCACCCGTGATGCTCAGCAAACGTTCGCTGTTTTCCCTGATACTGTTCGAAAGCTCCTCCTGCTCCGGATTCAGATGTCCCACACGTTTGTCTTCCAGCAATTGCAGACTCATCATGATGGCGGAAATCGGTGTTTTCAGTTCATGCGAGATAGTAGAGATAAACGTGGTTTTTGCCGTATCCAGTTCTTGAAACTCTGTGATGTTTTTCAACAGCACCACATTGCCCCTCTTCTCCATTGTCACCCCGTCTTTTCCCGGCATCGTGATGTCCATGTACTTCACCTGAAAATAACTTTCCTTATTGTCGGCATAGATTTTCAGCGGCTCCTTCTTCACCTTTCCACCCTCTTCTATCAATCCTCTTATCAGACGGCGCAGCAAGTCGTTGCTCATGGCTATTTCCTGAGCCGACTTCCGGATGACGTTTTCCCGCTTCAGGTTCAGCACATTCAGTGCCTCATGATTGATAAAAAGGATATTCATTTCATTGTCCAGTCCGATAATCGGTTCGTTAATGGAATTGATAATAGTTTCCATGTAGCGTTTGGAAGCCATCAGGTCGGACAAGGTACTGTTATGATACTCGTTCAGCCGTCTGGCCATCCGGTTAAAGTTTTTCGAAACTTCCACCAGCTCTTCGCCGCCTTTCAAGTTCAGAGTCACATCGTAATTATGGTTGGCTATTTCCAGAATGCCATCGGCCAGCTGTTTGATTGGCGAGTTAATGGATGCAGGCAACTTGATGAGCATACCGATACCTATCAAGATGCAAATGCCTCCGATTACCGTAATCCATATCAAGGCCCGGTTCAATCCCGGACCGGCAGCCGGGCTATCCGGTTCCGTAGCCGTAAGAATCTGCAGATTAGCCACAGAGAGTGCTACCAGCAGCACAATCATAGATACCAGCACGCCTATCGTAAGCGCGATTTTTGCTTTAATATTCATACCATTCATTTTCATTGAATTTTATGCAATTATAATCAAATCTATTTTCATCTCGGCCAAAGCCTGCAAAAACTTTTTGTATTTCCCTATCTGAAAGATGGTCTGAGGCATTTTAAAGGCAGGATGCCCCATGCAGATGGTCGTAATCTGTTTTTCCCTGCAGGTTTCTATAATGGCTTCAGTTATACTCTCCGAAAATACCTGCAGCACGTCTCCCCCCAGTTCCGTCACCAGTTTGAAATGATTCAGCAGGTAGCGTTGTGAAGCCAGACTGATACGCTCTGTACTCTCACGGGGAGTCTGCACATAAAGTACCGTAAAAGACGTGCTGTAGCGGGAAGCCAGACGGTAAGCCTTGCGGATAATGTGACGCGGAGTATGTTCATTGCTGCTGATACATGCCAGAATACGCTCCCGTCGGGCCGGCTGTGACACTACCGGAAGCACTTCGCTTTCCACTTTTTTCTCTACGCGGAAAGCTACTTCCTTCAAGGCCAGTTCACGAAGTTGCAGAATATTCTCGGTCTTGAAAAAGTGGTACAGGGCCGTCTGAATTTTCTCCGGACGATATATCTTTCCCGATTTGAGCCGCGCAATCAGTTCCTCGGCTGTGAGGTCAATATTGACCACCTCATCGGCTTCCTGCAGTACACTGTCGGGCACCCGTTCCTTGACTTCGATACCGGCAATTTCCTTTACTTCATCGTTCAGGCTCTCAATATGCTGAATGTTAATGGCCGACACCACATTGATGCCCGCATCCAGCAGTTCCATCACATCTTGCCAGCGTTTTTTATTGCGGCATCCTTCCACATTCGTATGGGCCAGCTCATCTACCACAACCAGTTCTGGATGAAGCTGAAGAATCGTCTCCAGATCCATCTCCTCCAGCTCCTTTCCTTTATAGAAAATCTTTTTGCGAGGAATTACCGGCAACCCTTCCAACTGCGCCTCTGTGCCGGCACGCCCGTGAGTTTCTACATACCCTATCTGTACGTCAATGCCATTGTCCATCATCTCGTGTGCTTCCTGCAACATCCGGTAGGTTTTCCCCACACCGGCTATCATGCCAATGTATACCTTGAATTTACCACGGCGAGAACGACGGATTAAATCCAGAAAATGCGGTACGTTATGCTCTCTTTCTTCCATTTTTTCGTCAAACTTTTATACAATATAATTCCCAGCCTCATAACCTGTCTATCAATTATCTTCCCAGAATCCACGATAGAACAACAGCAGGATACCAAAAATCTCCAGACGACCGATAAACATCAGTACTGACAATATCCATTTGGCTGCATCGGGTAAGGCAGCCCATGAGAACACGGGACCAAAAGCGCCCAACCCCGGACCTACGTTACCAATAGCCGACACAACCGTACTCATTGCTTCCGTCAGTCCCACTCCAAAGCACATCAGCAGCGTCCATCCCACAAAAATGCAAACCAGATACGTGGCAAAGAAAGTATATACCGTGGCCGATACCTGCGAGGATATTGCTTCTTTATTGACACGCACCGGCAATACGGCACGCGGATGAAGCATCTGCTTGAACTGGTTACGGATGTTCTGGGCAATGATGAGCAAACGCAGGTTCTTGACTCCTCCGCTTGTGGAACCCGTACAACCTCCCGACAGCATGGCAAACAGGAGCAACATCCAGGTGAATTGAGGCCACAAGTTGTAGTCATCCGTTGCAAACCCGCAAGAGGTATGTACAGTAGCTACCTGGAAAAGAGCTTTGCGGAATGCAGTTTCCAAGTCATAATAATCTGTCACAAACAAGGCTATGGTAATGATTCCCGTCAGTATGCCCACTGATTTGAGGAACCAGTGCAGCTCTCTATCCCTCAACAGGTTTTGATATTTTCCCTTTAGCGCCATATAATACAACGAGAAGTTTACACCGGAAAGAATCATGAAAATAGAGATCACATATTCAATAAACGGAGAATGCCAGTAAGACACACTATCCTGTTTGGTAGAGAATCCGCCGGTAGCCGTGGTGGCAAAAGAGTGGCATATTGCATCAAACAGGTTCATCCCTCCACACATCAGCAGAATCGTTTCTACCAGCGTCAGGCCTATATAAATCAGCCACAGATAACGGGCCATAATCTTCGCTTTGGGATGAATCTTGTCATGCGTCACGCCGGTAGCCTCCGAAAGGAAAAGCTGCTGGCTGCTACCACTGAAAAGTGGAAGCAACGCGATGGTAAACAACACAATACCCAGTCCTCCAATCCACTGCGTCAGGCTGCGCCAGAACAGCAACCCATAGGGTAATGACTCGATGTCGTCCAGGATGGTCGCTCCTGTAGTGGTGAAACCAGACATGGTCTCAAAAAAAGCATCTGCCACAGAAGGAATGTATCCGCTAAAGTAAAAAGGCAACATCCCCAATGCCGTAAACAACAGCCACGACACACTGACAATGCAGTACCCGTCGCGGCGACTAATCAGGTTGTCGGTTCGTTTGCCCACCAGCACCATACTTCCTCCAAGAGCAATATTGATACCCATGGTTTGTACAAAATAAATATAATCAGGTTCTTCATACAAAAGTGAAACCCCGGCACACAAAGCAAACAGTCCAGCTTCGACCAATACCAGCACTCCCAAAATATAAATAATAAGCCGAGTATTTATCAGTCCCTGTTTCCGGCCTTTGCTACGAGGTGCATCGCATTCAAAAATATTATCCATAACCTTTTTTGTTTTTTCCCTTGAACAGACAAATGTCATGCCGTGAAATCAGGCAAAATCATAATCCTATAAGAATCAGGAAAATAACTTCGCATAAAGAGGAAACGCTCTCCAAGCGACCTTCTCATTTTGAGAAAAAAACATCTCATTTCGATAGAGCCCATATCAAAATCCCCCGAATAAAAATCCCCGACACTCCATGTCCGGAATGTCAAGGATACGAACGGACTCATCCGTTTATTTCACCGTGGGGTTTGCTTCCTCCAAAGCCACATTCAGTTTCAATACATTGATTTTTTCTGTTCCAAACAAGCCGAGGAATGGTTTCTCAACCATCTTGTCGACAAGAGCCTTCACGGTCTCCTCACTCATGCCACGTGCTTCGGCCACGCGCTTCACCTGCACGTATGCACAAGCTGGTGTAATGTGCGGATCCAAGCCGGAACCGCTGGCAGTTACCATCTCGGCCGGCACATCCTTACGCTCCAGATAAGGATGATGTACCAAGAAAGAATCTACCCGTGCCTCCACTTCTGCCAGATATGCTTCGTTGGTAGGTCCTTTATTGGAGCCAGCCGACGAATCTGCTTTATAATCGGCAGCCGAAGGGCGCCCCCAGAAATAAATATCCTTGGTAAAGGCCTGGCCCACATTGGCCGCGCCTACTACTTTCCCGTTCAGGGTAATCGTTTCTGCGTTTCCTTTTCCCGGGCCGAAGAACTGCCCGAAAACCCATAGTATCAGCACATAACATACAGAGAAAAGAATACAGAATGCAATGGTAATGCGAATTGATTTTATAAAGTTTTTCATAACTGTCCGTTTTATTAGAAGAATAATCCTACAAATAAGTCAATTAGTTTAATTCCGACGAAAGGCGCGATAAGGCCACCCACTCCATAAATCAGCAGGTTGCGGCGCAGTAAGGCACTCGCGCCAATCGGTTTATAAGCCACTCCCTTCAGAGCCAGCGGAATCAGAATCGGAATGATGAGGGCGTTGAATATGATGGCAGAAAGGATGGCACTTTCAGGACTGTGCAGCCCCATGATGTTCAGTGGAGCCAGCTGTGGAACGGTCACCATAAACAAAGCCGGGATGATGGCAAAATATTTGGCCACGTCGTTGGCGATAGAGAAGGTGGTAAGTGTGCCACGAGTCATCAGCAACTGCTTGCCGATTTCCACAATTTCAATCAGCTTGGTAGGGTCATTGTCCAAATCAACCATGTTGCCGGCTTCTTTGGCAGCCTGTGTACCGCTGTTCATGGCCACACCCACATTGGCCTGTGCCAGTGCCGGCGCATCATTCGTACCGTCGCCCATCATAGCTACCAGCTTACCGGCAGCCTGTTCCTTCTTGATGTAGTTCATCTTGTCTTCCGGTTTGGCCTCAGCAATAAAATCGTCCACTCCGGCTTTTTCGGCAATGTACTTTGCAGTCAGCGGGTTATCACCGGTCACCATTACCGTTTTCACCCCCATCTTGCGCAGGCGTTCAAAGCGTTCTTCAATGCCCGGCTTGATGATGTCCTGCAATTCTATGACACCGGCAATCTGTCTGTTGATACTGACCACCAAGGGGGTTCCGCCATTGCCAGAAATCTTCCGGATGATGTCTTCCGTCTCTTCCGGAAATTCATTACCAGCCTCCAGTGCTATACGACGAATGGCATCGAAGGCCCCTTTGCGGATTTCAGTTCCATCTTTCAGGTCGATACCGGAACATTTGGTTTCGGCGGTAAACTGAATCATGCGGGCCCCTTCGGTAGGCAACGTGCGCATACGTACTCCCAGTTCACGCCCCAGTTCGATGATAGATTTTCCTTCAGGGGTATCATCGGAAACAGAAGAGAGCAGACAAGCTTCTACGAACGCATACTTATCCAGACCCGCCACCGGATAGAAGGCAGTTGCCTTACGGTTACCGATGGTGATAGTACCGGTTTTATCGAGCAGCAATGTATCTACGTCGCCAGCCGTTTCTACCGCTTTACCCGACTTGGTGATTACATTGGCACGCAGAGCCCGGTCCATTCCGGCAATACCGATGGCCGATAGCAATCCTCCGATGGTAGTTGGAATCAGACACACAAATAAAGAAAGGAAAGCAGCAATCGTAATCACGGTATGAGAATAGTCGGCCATCGGCTTCAGCGTGATGCACACAATCAGGAATACCAGCGTAAATACAGCCAGCAATATGGTCAGGGCTATTTCATTCGGTGTTTTCTGACGGCTTGCTCCTTCTACCAGCGCAATCATCTTGTCCAGAAAACTTTCGCCAGGCTGTGTAGTCACGGTCACTTTGATACGGTCTGACAACACTTTGGTGCCTCCGGTAACGGAGCTCTTGTCGCCTCCAGCTTCGCGGATAACCGGAGCAGACTCACCGGTAATGGCACTCTCATCAATGGAGGCCAGTCCCTCGATAATCTCACCGTCTGCCGGAATCACATCGCCCGCCTCACATTCAAAAACATCTCCTTTCTTCAACTGCGAACTGCTCACTGTCTTTACCTTACCGTCGACAATCAGTTTGGCCGGAGTTTCCTCACGGGTTTTTCGCAGACTGTCGGCCTGTGCCTTACCACGAGCTTCGGCTATGGCTTCAGCAAAATTGGCAAACAGCAAGGTGAGAAACAGAATGACAAACACCCAGAGATTGTATACAAATGAACCTTGTGAGGTATGAGTGGCCGAATAGAGTGTAACAACCAGCATGATTAAGGTAGCAACTTCTACCGTAAACATGATGGGATTCTTCACCATGATTCTGGGATTCAGCTTGACGAACGACTGCTTCAAGCTTTCCATTACTTGTTCCCTCTGAAACAGGGAAGTGTGATTCTTATTTTTCATATCTTTTTTCTTTCGTTGTTATCGTATCTTCTTCAATGATACGTTTCAGTATTTTTCTCTTATAAACTAAAGTGTTCTGCAATTGTACTCAAGGCATGTGCCGGGAAGAATGACAAGGCAGCTACGATGAAAATCACTGCAAATGTCATGACACCGAAAGTCACGGTATCTGTTTTCAGCGTACCGGCGCTTTCTGGGATGTATGTCTTCTGCGCCAGCAAACCAGCGATGGCTACCTGACCCACAATCGGAATGAAGCGGCTCAGGATAAGCACGATGCCACAAGAGATGTTCCAGAACCAGGTATTGTCGCCCAGACCTTCAAAGCCAGAACCGTTATTGGCTGCCACTGAAGTAAATTCATACAGCATTTCGCTCAGGCCGTGGAATCCGGGATTGTTCAGCCATCCCCCTTCGCTTTCCACCCATTCAGGTGCATGTACATACAGGTAAGCAGCCAGTGCCGTACCCACCAGAATCACAAACGGATGAAGAAGGGCCACCATGGAAGCCACTTTCATTTCACGGGCTTCTACCTTATGGCAGAGAAATTCAGGCGTACGCCCTACCATCAGGCCGCTGATGAACACTGCGATGATGATAAAGGTGAAATAGTTCATCCAACCTACGCCTACCCCGCCAAACCACGTGTTAATCTGCATATTCAGCATTTCAATCATACCGGAAACCGGCATGGTAGAATCATGCATGCCATTTACTGAGCCGTTGGAAGTCACCGTGGTAGCCACACTCCACAAACCGGTGGCTCCGGCCCCCAGACGTACTTCCTTGCCCTCCATGGCTCCGTTATCCTGCGCAATACCCATGGCATCCATGCGCGGATTTCCTTTCATCTCTGCAGGCACGTTAACACATACCCCGATGAGGAATGCGACCAGCATGACACAATAAATAGTGTATCCCAGTTTCCTGCGCTTCACATAGAAGCCAAAGGCAAATACCATGGCCATCGGCAGAAGCAGGATGGAGCAGCATTCCACCATATTAGAGAAATATGTAGGATTTTCCAGCGGATGCGAAGAGTTCACCCCATAATATCCGCCTCCGTTCGTACCCAGCTGCTTAATAGGAATAATAGCGGCAGCAGGCCCCTGCGACACATGCTGTGTAACCCCTTCGAGCGTCGTTATCTCCATCTTTCCGTCGAATCCCATCGGAGTGCCTTGCGTTATCAGTATAAAGCCCACTACCAGTGAAAGCGGCAGCAAGATACGTGTACAGCTCAGCACAAGGTAATTCCAGAAGTTTCCGATAGTCTTGGTCGTCTTTTCACCCAGCGCTTTCATAATGCCTGCCATGGCCGCCATACCGGTGGCAGCTGTAATAAACTGAAAAAGCATGATGACAAACAACTGTGTGAAATAAGTCAGGTTGCTTTCTCCGCTATAATGCTGCTCGTTACAGTTCACCATGAAAGAGATGCAGGTGTTGAAAGCCTGATGCACCGTCTGCCCGCCATTTCCATCTGGATTAAGCGGAAGACTGCCCTGAATCACCAACAGTATCATACCCCAGATAAACCAGAACAGGTTCACTACCAGCAAAGCTTTCAAGAACTGCTTCCAGTTCATTTCTTCTTGCGGGTGGATACCTGAGAATCGGAAAATCAGGTTTTCTACCGGCTGCATGAAGTCCGACCAGACTTTTTCACCCTTATACACTCTCGCCATATATTTTCCAAGCGGATAGCTTAGCACTATCATCAGAACAATTTGCGCTACAACACCTAAAATTTCTGTATTCATAATACCCAGAATTAATCAATATCTACTTAATCAGAATTTCTCTGGCTTCACAAGCACATACATCAAATAGCCGAACATGATGACACTCACAATAAATAATGCGGTATACATAAAAATTTCTCCTTTCAAATTCGTTCAAACCAGTCAATACATTTATAAAACAACCAGAAGCAGGCGAACCCGCTTAACAAACAGATTAAAAATCCCACTGTAAATAGTTCCATAGTTTTTTCTTTTTTTCGATAAACAATCAGTTAAATTCACGACATACGTAAGGCAAAGGGTATGCCATAATTCAGAAGAAATCCATAATCAACTGATAATCTAATTGTTATAGCAATAGTAAAAGAAAAAGGCACAAAAAAAAGCCTTCTCAAATTGAGAAGGCTCACTATTATTTTGAAATATCAAAATGATAAAATCTTCCTATACGGAAATATGATAGGCTTCTATTTTACGGTAAAGCGTGGCCAGGCCGATTTTCAGCAGACGCGCCGCTTCTGTTTTGTTTCCCCTGGTATATTGCAGCACTTTCGTGATATGTTTCTGTTCAATCACTGCCAATTCAAACTCTTCCTTACCCTGCTCTTCGTCCATTCCGGCACATTGCAAGTCAATCGGCAAGTCCTGCACGGTCACTTCTTCATCACAGACAATGGCACTGCGCTCCATCACGTTCTTCAGTTCGCGGATATTCCCCCGCCACTCAGCTCCTTTCAGTATGTCCACCACCTCGGAAGTCATCCCCTTGATTTCTTTCTTCAGTTTTGCAGAGAAGCGTTTCAGGAAAGTCTCTGCCAGCATTTCAATATCTTCTTTCCGCTCACGCAACGGAGGCAGATGAATCTGGAACACCGACAAGCGGAAATAAAGGTCCTCACGAAAATGCCCGTTCTCAATTTCTTTTTTCAAATCGCGGTTGGTGGCCGAGATGATGCGTACATCCACCTTCGTTGGCTTAGTATCTCCCACCTTAATATATTCTCCGGTTTCGAGCACACGCAGCAAACGCGCTTGCAGGTCGAAGGCCATTTCACCGATTTCATCCAGAAAAACCGTACCGTGATTTGCCACGTCAAACAGGCCAGGCTTGTCTTTCATGGCTCCCGTAAAGGCTCCGGCCTTGTAACCAAAGAGCTCACTCTCCAGCAAGTCTTTGCTGAAAGCCGAACAGTTGATGGCCATGATAGGATACTGACTGCGAGGGCTCGCGTAATGGATAGCGTGGGAGAACACTTCCTTTCCGGTACCGGTTTCACCCGTGAGCAGCACCGGCACATCCGTATCGGCCACTTTCCGGGCCAGCGCAACTGCCTGCTTCAGTCCGTTGGAACTTCCGATAATCGAATCAAACGAATAGGATATGGGAGGAGCGACCTTTCCTTTCTTTTTTTCTACCTCATCCACCGCACGACTGATTGTCGGAATAATCTTGCGGTTGTCATCTCCCTTGGTTATGTAATCAAATGCCCCGTTCTTAATGGCCTGCACCCCATCCGGAATATTGCCGTGAGCGGTAAGCAGAATCACCTCCGCTTCCGGACGATGTTTTTTTATCTCCCGAATGAAATCGACTCCGTTTCCATCGGGGAGAAACACGTCACAAAGCACCACATCAAACGGTTGTGCTTTCAGCAGTTTCAATGCACTCTGGCAGTCACTCGCTTTCCACACCTTGTAGCCTTCCAGCTCAATCATGCGCGCCAGCAGGTTGCGGATGGGATCTTCATCATCAATCACTAAAATCTGGATCATATCAGTACAAATAAATCAGGAGGAGCCGAAAAATAAGCCCTCACCTATTAAATTATTGCAAAAATACGAAAATATCGACATCCGGTCCAAACATTCACGTTTTAGAGTAATAGATGTCCGAACTTTTGCAGAAGTAAGCCGTAATTTGTTGAATGATAAAAAACAAGACATACAATTTTTAAAGAGTCCATAAATCATTAATTATCAAATGCATAAAAAGCATTTATAATCTCTTTTCAAGATACCTTGACGTTTTAAGCAGAACACCGAAGCGTTTTGCATGAAACACCAAGGCATTTCAGATAAAACGCTCCGGCATTTCACTTAAAATGTCAAAGCGCTTTGAAGTGTACTGAAAATAGTTGTCAGTTTGAAGATTAATTCCTGACTAAGTTG